>Ga0137379_10000233_pt1 | contig 48046 bp, 50 predicted proteins | sample SagtaG_18_FD_104812 | JGI IMG/M metagenome (GOLD analysis project Ga0137379, IMG submission 104812) | Vadose zone soil microbial communities from Sagehorn Ranch, Mendocino, California, USA - Sage2_L_80_16 metaG | ecosystem: Environmental > Terrestrial > Soil > Vadose zone | place: USA...
ATAATCTCCATCCAATCTTACGCTTTCTTGCAGATGTATCAGTGCTTTTTTATAGTCCCCTTTTGCAAGATACTCGTGTCCAAGGTTAAGCTGCAATCTTGCTGTATTGGTAAATCGCAAATTATGTTCGTAGTAAGCGATATTACTTCTCCAGTTATAATTCTGTTGGATTGTCATAGCAATTAAAATGAGACAATAGATGATAAATATTGCTGTTATCGTTTTTTGATATTTCTTAAGAAGAGGCAGACAATAATGTTCGATAAGTCGAAAAATGATCATATAAAACCCAATCACCGGCATGTAAAGCCAATTCTCTCGGATCAAAGCCGTTTGAGGGATAATACCCGAAACAGATAAAAGATTTGCAAAAATGATAACGAGTCCAAAGAATATCCAAGCAGTATGCTTTTTTCGCAGTTCAATCAAGCAAAGAATAATACAGATTACAATTAAAATCATTCCAAACCAGACCATAGGGTTTAAAACTGATGTTGTAACGGGAATATCTCGCTCAAGATATAAAGGGTATGGAACAATAAGTAATTGGAGATATTGTGGAATTGTTGAGATAAATGTTAAAAGTCTTATCCAAAGATGGGTACTATAAAGATCATTGCCGCCACTGTAATTTAAGCTGTTACTGAAGTCAAGGACAGTTAATCGTAGGAAGAAATAAATAATCGTTTGCAAAATAAGAATAAGAATAGTAAGAATTTGTTGATTATAGGTTTCATGGATTTTTTTACGTGTAATTTTTTTCTGTAACGCAATTATGATAAGTATCGCGGCATACATTGGCACAGTCGTTAACGCACCTTCTTTTGAGAGAATACTCAGAGGAAAAAGTAGGACGCTGAGAAAGAGTAAAACAGTTTGAGAGATGTTAATTCTTTTTTGTGCGATATCAATTGTTATTCCGTTTCTATAACAAGTAATGGTAAAGAAAAGTAACGATAGTAAAAGAAAAAATGTATATAAAACGTCTCCCCGAGAGCTGAGGTATGTCACAGCTTCTGTTTGGATTGGATGGATAAGAAAAATAAGACTCACAAGAAACGATTTTACCTTGCCAAACCGCAACATAAATAAGAGTAAAAACAGGAGAGCTGCGTTGATGCAATGGAAGAGTGTATTAGAGATATGCATTTCTATGACGTTCCAACCGAATAATGTATGATCAAGCGCATAAGTGAGTGACGTGAATGGACGATAGTAATTACTACTTACTCCTGCTCCTGCGGTTGTGTTGGAGAAAAAAATTTGATTGATATGTGATAAATCTTGTATGAGAATATTTTGATTAAAAAAATGATAATCGTCCCAAACAAATTGATTGGTAAAAGACGAAAAATAGGTAAGAAATCCGACAACAAACAAGATAAGAATTAGTTTTTGTACTTTTGTTCGTTTTATTAGTAAAAACATTTTTATATTTCTCTCCAGCTTGATATCGTATCTCCATAGCCGTCTTGGGTGATTACTACCTGAATTGTGCGGACATGCGTTGTTGCTGTTGTGCTCATGGTAAGCGTCCATGTACTTCCCGCTTTTGAGACAGATACGCTGCATGTCCCTTCAGGCCGGGTAATATTTCCGCCGGTATATGCAGTGTTTGCACGGGCTTTAAGCAATGCATCCTCTGCACATCCTTCAACAAAGTTCAGTGTTGATTCCCCGTTTGTTAACGTCAACGCAGATTCGGCTTCGCCAATTGAGAGCAAAGCAACAGTTGTCGCAATAGCAATGACAACTGCTACCAATATAATAACCATTGAAATAGCGATAAATCCTTTTTGTTTTTGCATAGTATTAATTACTTCGTAATTCAGCGCTTGATTGAATAGTTATCGAAGAACTGAAATCCCGTCTGGGTCCTGTATATGCTTGCTGGGCAGTAAAAAGGAAAGAAATATTTTTTGTTGCGTTGTCTCCCGAAGTATTGTTGGTAAAGGTGAAGCTTGAAATATTGGTATCATTTGAGTTGAGCTGTATGGTACTTCCAGCGCCTTGTTTGATTGTTAGATTGGGAGCTGTCCAGGTAATTACTGTCGGGTTTATCGCGCTGATTGTTTCAGAAAGGGAGATGCTTGAGGATGTGACGCTGTTTATCCCGCTTGCATTTCGTATCTGATATTTTATCTCTTCACTGATATATCGGGCATTTGAGCTTACCTCTTGCTGGACAGCACTTTGACTGCCGGTTTCGATAATATCCCATGCAAAAGGGATAAGTGCTGTAAGGATAATAGAAACTATCGAGACGTAAAGGATTGTTTCGACGAAAGTGAAGCCTTTATTATAATTCCTTAATACTTTATTCATAATTCTTAGTTCTAAAATCTATCCCAAGCAAAATCAAACCAATAGTCAGTTGTTGCGGAGCCATTCACACCATGTTGGCTAATTACTTTTGCAGCAGGCGTTGTGTACATTGCATTTCCCGATCCCTGCCAAAAGATACTATAGAGATCGAGATTGGCATCTGACATCAAGGCAATCATATCGTCTCCCTGATCTTGAGGTTCAATCTTTACCAATTTGAAAACGCCTGGAGTAAAGCCAGTCGTGCTGATTGTCGTTGCGGATGCATCCCACGTACTGCTTGCAGCGGTATATTTCTTAAATTTGGGAGCAGCAGTATTATCTGAATACACAGTAAGCATGATATCTCCAGTAATTGCTTTCCAATCGATATCAAAACTCCTTTGAATTCCGGCATCAGTCGCAGCAGCTATTATCACCGGTGCGGAAATGGTGGGAGTTGTCCCGCTAAAGGTGACTTTGTAACAGACAATAGTTGGTGTTGCCTTAGCATCTTTATCACACGCTTGAAATTCGTTGGCATTGGGACGAGGTTCAATATTGATTGCGCCCATATTATTTGTTTGTGCCGTCCCTGAATTTGTTATTGTTCCCCACGTGCATACTCCGCCACTTGCGGTACATAACCGAATTGTCATATTTTTATCAGTCGTTGAGTCAGTAAAAGCTAAAATTCCTGTCGTTGGACTATTGGGGCTCCATTCAAAATCGACAAACCTTTTTGTATTAGTAATAGATGCTACTGATTGAACTGTCGTTGCAGACCATGTTGTGCCATTCCAATATTCAGTTACCGTATTCCCTGCAGTTGTCGTTCCAGCGCCATTGTCAAAAACAACTGCCATTACTTCATTTGAACCTGACCGTTGGGCAGCTGTGATATATACCGGCGTATGGCTTGCAGTAAGTGCCGTAAGCGAACCTTGTACAGCCCATGATGTCCCGTCCCATATTCGATACTTAGGAATATTGGTATTATCAGAATAAATTGCCATAAAAGTACCATCATTTAAGTAGGTACCGTCATAATTGAGGACATCCAAAAATGTTGCAGCAGTCCAGGTAGAGAGTTGTGTCGGTGTTCCCCAGGACGTCCCATTCCAAACGGTAGCGTAGATGAATTGCGAAGTGCCATTATAATGACGAGAGATCGCAATTTTTTCATTGCGGGTTTTTGATGAATAGAGTCTTACTGTCCGGAGTGCTTTGTTGGCTGTACCCGCATCTACATCAAACGCTGTTGCTGCAGTACTCCAGGTATTTGCTCCGGCATCGAACGTTCGGTATTGCACCGCATCTGTTGTTGTTCCTCCGTTACCAAAAACCACCATTCCTCCCTTTTTTTGCTTCCAATTCGTTAAATACTCAGTGAGTTGTACTGAATTCGCTCGTGCCGTGTTAAAATTCCAACTGGTTGTAACAACAACTTTATACGTATTCCCATCCACAGTGCCTCCGCTTGCAACAATATTGCCACTTGCATCGCGTTGCACGCTCGTAACGACAATTGTGCGTACAAACCTATTGTCTGATGCCAGGGTGTTATTCGCACCGCTAAAGATCCAGACACCGCCACTTACGGCAATACCCTGATTGCCGACTCCTGCTTTTGCGGCAAGTGTTGCGAAACCGCCTGATTGATTTCTAATTGACCGGATTGCCTCCATGCCCTCTGAAGTATATTGGTTGGCAATTGTTTGTTCAGCACCGAGCCGGTTGGTATTTATTGCCGAGATAACAGCAACAACGGCGCCTGAGGCAAAGGTGACGAAAACAGCCGCAGCAATAATAACTTCAATGACAGAAAACCCTTTTTGTAACTCTTTCATCTTGTCGCAACTCCCTGACTATTTACCGTAATTGTTTTTGTTTCCCCGCTTCCGCTTATTGATATCGTGGGTGTTGCGCTCGATGTGCCGGTCATACGAAAAAAATCGAGATCGGAAAAACCAGTAATACTTATGCTCGGATTTACGCTAAAAGTAGTATCAAAAGCGGCAGTTCGTGCAGCGAACGAAGTTCCCAAATATAACGTTATTTTATTTGACGAATAGTTGACGCCCCAGTTACCATTGCGTTTTCCCATCATAGCATTCACTTGCGCTTGCCTGAAATCACCAATAAGCTCATCAGTTGCATTGGAAACGCCATTTTGTGTAAAAAAGCGTGCAGCAAATGCCGAAGTAAATGTCCCAAGAATAAGAATAAGTGAGACAACGAGGATGAGCTCTATTAAGGTAAAACCATTGCGTTTCATGTTATCGATGTATTCCAGTCGTCAGTTGATAAATTGGTGAAATAATAGCAAATGCAACGAACGCAACTGCTAGACCAATAACTATCAAGATTATCGGTTCCAACGTTGTGGCAAGATTTTTTGAGTATTCATCGATCTCTTCTTCAAAAAAGTCACCCAAATAAACAAGTGATTCATCAAGACTTCCTGTTTTTTCTCCGACTCCGATCATTTTGTTCACAATTGTAGGAATAAAAGGGAAATTATTTTTTTCCAGAACATCGGTAATGGTGGTCCCTTTTTCCACTGCATCAGCAATTTTTTTTACATAGATTTGAAAGATGGGATTTTGCGTGGCCCGATGTTGGGCAAAGAGCGCTGTGGTAATAGGGAGCCCGCTTTTGAGCATAATGCCTAAATTGCGGCAGAAATAGCCTAACGCAACATCCTGTAAAAAAATTCCCAGCACTGGAAGAGATAAAAGAAAACGGTTCCATATAAGATTAATTTTGGGCTTCTTAAGAGCAGCACGAAATCCTATAAAAAGTCCGACAAATCCGGCAATTATGAGAATGCCAAATTGTTTCATCATTGTTGCGATAAAAAGAAGAATTTGTGTACTCAAGGGAAGTTTGACATCCAGTTGGCTAAATAAATCAATAAGTTTTGGCAGAACAAAAATACTTATTGCCCCTCCAGCAAGAAACGTTATAAGAATAACAATTTCGGGATATAACAATGCACCACGTACCTTTTTTTTAAATTCATAATTTTTTTTCATTTGTATTGCTAAATATTCTAAATTTTTCTCAAGATTACCTGATTCTTCACCAATGCTAATAAGGTTTATGTAAAACGTATCAAAAACTTCTGAGTGCTTAGTTAATGCTTTCTCAAATGATTGACCATTGGTAATATCAGCAGAAATCGCAGTAAGTACTTTTTGAAAAGCAAGGTTTTTTGTCTGCTGTCTGATAATATCTATTGCTTCACCCAAGGGAATACCGCTTTTAATCATAATTGCCAAATGTTTGGTGAATAATACTTTCTCCAAAAAGCCGACTTTATTAAAAAGAGTAATTTGGGTAGATAAATTCATATTACTTTGTAGCACGGAGTATTTCTTCAACAGTTGTTATTCCCTGCTGGGCTTTTGATAAAGCATCTTCAAACATTGTCGTCATTCCTTCTTCCACAGCTTTTTTCTTAATAACATCAGAATTTGCTTTATTGGTAATAAGTTGCTTAATAGGATCAGTTATTTCAAGTACCTCAAAAACACCAATTCTTCCTACATATCCTGTTGCATTACATATCTTACATCCTTTTCCTCGGTACAAGCGGATATCATTGACACTGCCAAAATATTTTTTGATTAAGAGTTCTGGAATATGTTTTTGCAACTCTTCTTTTTTTTGCGTGTATGAAACACGGCAACTATCGCAGATTTTTCTCACGAGTCGCTGTCCGATAATGACATTGGCTGTTGATGCGACCAAAAATGGCTCGATCTGCATATCAATAAGCCTTGGCATTGCTGTAGCAGCATCATTTGTATGGAGCGTTGAAAGAACAAGGTGACCCGTCATTGCCGAGTTAATTGCAATATCAGCTGTTTCTTCATCTCGAATTTCTCCGACAAAAATAATATCGGGATCTTGACGAAGAATAGAGCGAAGTCCGGCGGCAAATGTTAAATTGGTTTTTGTATTTACTTGAATTTGATTAATGCCTTTTATTTCGTATTCGACTGGATCTTCAATTGTTGCAATATTTTTTTCTCGTATGTTGAGAATTTTGAGCACTGCGTATATTGATGTTGTTTTTCCGCTACCTGTTGGACCTGTTACAAGTATCATGCCATACGGTCTTTGATAATTTTCTTTCATTTTTGTTAAGTCATTGGGAGACATGCCTAAATCTGATAAAGAAAATTGCCGCGATTTTGACGAAAGTAGTCTTAACACTGCGTCTTCTCCTTGAACAACTGGTACAATAGAAACACGTACATCAAGGTCTTCTTGTTCTAATTTAATTTGCATTTTTCCATCTTGTGCGCTTAAATATTCATCTGTTCGCAACTTGGACAATACTTTTATGCGGCGAACGATTTGAGAATGAAGTTCTTTCGGGAGAATAAGTACATCGTGCAAGACACCGTCGATACGAAATCTTGTCAGAGAATCAGTAGCTTTTGGTTCAATATGAACATCAGAAGCCTGATTATAGTAAGCATATTCAATGAGGAGATCTACAAGTTTGGTTATGGGAGCATCTTTTATTTCTGATTTTTCTGCAATTTGTAGTTGTTCTTTTAGTAGATCGTCAAATTTTTCTTGAAGCTGTTTTTTATAGAAATGGAATACTTTAGTAATATCTTTTTCCGTCGCATAGTACAGCTTCAGGTTCATGCCTGTTTTTTGAGCAACAAAGCGAAGTACGTCAGTATTTTCCGGATGAGTTGTCGCTACTTTTAAGTTGCCTTTATCTTCACCAAAAGAAATAAGTAAAAACTTTCTGGCAAATTCTTCCGGAATGATAGTGAGTGTTTCCAGGGAAATAGAAGTTTTTGCGAGAGAAATAAAAGGAAGTTTGAGAAAATCAGCAATAATCTCTCCTAAGTTTTCATCGGTAAGAAAAGCTTTATCAACAATTGCATCATAAAAAGGTATTTTTTCATCTTTTGCTATTTGTATAGCTACCTGAAGCTGTTTCTCTGAAGCATATTCATTTTCTTTAAGGATCGAATAAAGCTGATTGTCAGAAATAGCGGGCATATAGTTTAAGCATAAAGAATAATGAATGAAGAAGCAAGGTTAAAAAACTTAAAAAAAGATTAATTTTATGAAGTGCTGATAAGGTTATTAATTTTTTCAATTATCGTATTTAATGATAAATCACTTTTTACAAAATAATCAGATGCACCAAGTTTCATTCCGCGATCGGTATCTTCTTTTTGTCCGAGATTTGAAGCGATAATAATCGGAATAGCTTTTAATCCAGAATCATTTTTCATTTCTGCAAGAACACTAAAACCGTCTTTTACGGGCATAACGAGATCAAGAAGGATAAGATCAGGCATGAACACTTTTACCATATCCATCGCTTCCTGTCCGTCTCTTGCAATCTGGACTTCAAAACCTGCTTTGGTTAGTTTGGCGCGGTACGCACTTCCAAGAAATTTGTCATCTTCCGCAACGAGAATTTTTTTCATTGTTTTACCTCAGGGGTGGATTCAGCACCTATGAAATCTCTAATCATACCGATAATTTCATCAAGCCGATATTCCGCTTTTAATATATATTTTTTCGCTCCAAGACCAAGCATCGTATTTACTTTATCAGGACTTGCAGAGTTACTGACAACGAGGACGGGAATATTCTCCCATTTAGGATTTGCCTTTAATTTTTGCATAAACGCAAGTCCGTTCATATCCTTTAAATAATAATCAAGCCACACGGCATCAGGAAGCTCATCAATACTATCTAAATAATCAACAGCCTGTTGTCCGCTTGAGCAGGAAAGGACATCCATATTACTTAACTTTAATTTTTTTGTGATTGCCTGCAAGAGAAGGGTTTCATCTTCAACGACCATTATTGTAGGATTTTGTGCTGACATAGTTCTAGTCTAACATAATAAAATTGAGATGTGCAAGACTTTGTTACGGTAATTTGCCCCAAAAAGTTGTCTCTTTATTAGAATATAAATCAAATTTTTCAACAATATTTTTTCTTAGTTCTGCCATTGTTATTTCTTTAAGAGGTTCTTTTTCAATTAAATACTTTTCTATATCTATATAAAGATCAGCTAAAGCTGATTGATTTTCTGAAGAGAGCGTTTTTTCTTCAGGTTTAATTTGTGCAGTTATTTCTCGAAGTCTTTCTTGGTAGGGTTCAACTAGTTGAGAATTTGAAGCCAAACCTAAAATATAAATAATTATATCAATGGAGGAAGCAGTTTGCTTGTCTACTGATTCATGTGTTGATGTAAAAAATGATTTGACTGATGGAATTCCTAACATAAGTTACTTGCGTAGTTAGTATATACTTATTTTATTAAATGCATAGCCTGCTTTGAGAAGAGTTAACCCGGAAAGCATATATACTATTTGAAAAAACCCTTGGTTAACCCAAAACGTATCGAATCCTATCACAGAAAACAGCACTACTTGCCATTGCGCAAGGCTTAGGGCAGCCATCCCAACAAAGAACCACGCCATAGCATTTGTATAACTTGCGCTTGCTTTTTGTTTAATTTTAAAAATAAGTGTGGTAGCAAGAGTCAAAATTATTGGAGGGAGTAAAACAAAAACGAGAGGTATACCAGTTATAATATTCCTTCCTTGTCCGTATGGATAAATTAAGTCTCTCGTAACGTAAATAAGAAGGGCGAGAGCAACCATAATGAAACTGAAAACGAGCCATGAGTTTAGTGATGCTTTAAGAGAGAGAAGTTTTGAAAACTTACGGATGCCAGCAAAAATAACAATTCCACCAATAATATACGGAAATTGTATTCCCCCGTTAACAACCCATGGGTTATTCCAAAAATTCAATGCCTGAAAAAAAGGCAGTTGTAGTTGTGCAACTGCTAAAAGTAAAAATCCCATACAAATTAATACATATGCCTTTTTAAATTGTGGAGTAAATCTTTTAAGACCAAGTAAAAAAAGGATAACATCACCGATATAAAGAATGCCCATAATAATGGCTACAGCCACTTGAACATGGAAAGCAACCGAGGGAACCGCATTAGGTGGAACAGGCACGTTAAAAGAAATTACTGCAGCAAGCAGTGCAATAAAGATAGTGAAAAATGGGATTAAGATAAATTTTTTCATCGTCTTCTCTTTAGTCCATTATGGTTCCTTTTTTTCGCAATAGTCAACAGTTAGATTTACTTTCTTTCTATTCATCAAGCGTAACTTCACCTTTTTTCGCCTTCATGCCGGTAATTGGCAGACTAAACCAAAACGTTGTTCCTTTCTTTTCTTCGCTTTCAAACCAAATTTTACCCTGAGATGAATCAACAATTGCTTTTATGAGATATAGACCTAAACCTGTCCCATCTGTTTCAACTTTTATTATATTTTCTGCTCTGAAGAACTTCTGGAATATTTTTGCTTGTTGTACTTTTGGAATGCCATACCCATTATCCGTAACTTGAGAGACAACTTCTTCACCTTTCTTTGAAATAAAGACAGTTATATCGCCTCCTTTTGGAGTGTATTTGATCGCATTTGTTAAGAGATTCATGTACACTTGACGGATGAGTTTTGGGTCAAGATTAATTTTGGGCAAATCGGCATGAACGCTAATAATCAAATTCTGTTGTCGTTGGGTAATTTTTACCTGCAACTCTTTGACAATATTTTCAACGAGTTCTTTTAAGTCTGTTGGTTTGGGATCAACGAGAATTCTGCCAGATTCAATGCGTGAAATATTTAGCAATGAATTCACCAGCTCAATCATCCTCTGTGTTGAATCACTGATATTTTGAGCAAAATCTTTCTGCTCATCAGTCAATACCCCAGCATCACCACCAACCAACATTTCACTAAACCACTTAATCGCAGAAAGCGGAGTGCGCAGTTGATGAGACGCAAGAGAGATAAATTCTGTTTTCATTCGATCTACCTCTTTCTCTTTGGTTACGTCTCGAATAATCTCAACAACTCCAATAATCGTGTTTTGTTCAATGACGGGTGTTGCGGTAATACTCACAACAAATTTGTTTTGATCGTTTCCAACAAAATTAAATGTTTCTGTTACTTTCCTTCTTGTTTGCAAAGCAACAGAAAGTGGTCGTTTTTCTTGAGGAACAGGGGTACCATCCAATTGTTGCAATTGAAAAAGAACATAAGCCGATTTTCCCTGAAAAGAACCATTTTGTAAATTTAACATTTGTTGTGCAACACCGTTCATTAACAAAATTACCCCTCCATTATCCGTAACAATCATGCCATCTCCGATACTTTCTAAAATAGCTTCATCTTTTGTTTTCTCCTGTCCAAGGATTGTGACTGTTTGCGTCAGTTCTTTTGTCTTTTCTAATACTTTTTCTTCTAAGTGACTATATGATTGCTGTAATTGTTCTGCCATAGTATTAAAAGAAGTAGCAAGTTTTCCTATTTCATCATATGATGAAACTTGTGCTCTTGTAGAAAGATCCCCGGAGGCAATTTTTTTGACACTGAGTAATAATTCATCTAGTGAGCGTTTAATTAAAGAAGAAAAGTAATAGCCAATAAAGAGTACAAGAAGAAGGACAACGAATACGATTACACCCAAAATTAATTTTGTTTCATTAATCGTTTTGTTATTCTCAGATAGTGTTTGGTCAAAGTCTTTATTTTCATTCGTAACTAAAGCATTGCTCAACGTTACCAAATGTTCCTTTTGTGATTCATAGTAAGCATCAAATAGCTTTAAAGCTCCTATGGAATCTCCTTCACGTGTTTTTGCCAAAATCAATAACTCTACACCTTGTATTTTGGTAAGTGTTTGTTTAAATTCTGCAAGTTGCTCAGATTCTTCCTGATCACTGTCAACTTGTGTTTTTAAAAGATTATTTTGTAGTTGATTTGAAGTACTATCATAAATTTTTTCCCATTTTTGATTCCTTGTCAGCATATAAGACTTTACTGTATCAGAAAGTTGGATGGTATTTGTATTTAGTGTTGAGAATAACGCTCGTTTGTCTGATTGCGTACTAAGTTCTACTAATGATTGATTAAGTTTATTAAAAGAAAAAAATAAGTAGATAGCAAAACAAAGAAGTACAATCCAAATAAGAAAAAATCCGCTTAATAACTTGTACTTGATAGGGAAATTTTCAAAAAAGTGCATAGATTTTTTTCATGTGGGTTATTGTTGTTTAATTATTTCGTTTTCAACAATATCAGTAAGACTTATGATTTCTCCATAAGCAGTATCACCATTTTCAACTGGTGTAAATTTCGCTGTATCGGCGAAAGTTTGGAGAGTTTCACGTCCTTTTTGGGTTTGATCCATAATGAACAAGATATTTTTTATTGTAGAAACTTGTTTTGCGTCCATATCCCCTCTTGTGGCAACCAAGAAACGCAAGATATCCGGCGATTTGTTGATAATACGGTAATTATTTATTTTGTCACCAAAGTAACTATCAATTTCTAGTTCGCTTTCTGCACCAGCAGGAACGACATCTTTTGCAACACTTTCATAAACACTACCATGAACAAAGACATAACAAATTTCATTATTCTTACACGAATCTGTTGGTTTCGTCTTTTGTGCCAATGTGTATCCTTCTTTAATGAGTTCGGCCTTTGGTAAAAAGTAACCAACTGTTGATGTATTACTATCAAAAGCAAGCATTTTACCTTTTAAACCACCAACTGTATTAATCGTGCTTCCTTTCTTGACAAATATGGCGCTATGATATGTCCCAACGCCTCCCTTCCATCGATCAGCAATGACTTGTGCTCCTGCAAGTTTTCCCACGACATAAACAGGAAATGCGCTATCAACAACTATATCAATTTTGCCCTCACGTATTAATTCAGCCATTTCAGAAACTGAGTGAGTACCTACAAATTCACCCTTCGTATATCCATATTGATGCAAATTTGCAACCAAATAGTCAATAAATGGTTGAAATTCTTTTTTATCTGCATCCAGGCCGTCTTCATCAATATTTTCACCTACTCGTAAGGTGCCTTTTTCTGCTGAAGGTGACGAAGCCTGAGTTTGTTGGGATTGAGGTGATTGTGAACCTTTGGTAAAGAAATACCATGCGATGCCAACAACTATAACTATTAAAATCAGTACAACTAGCAATAAATATGGTTTTTTCTTGGCAGGTCGAGATATCTGTTGCGATGTGTCAATTTGTTGTGGTGGATTTTCTATTGGTTTTTGTTCTGTTTTTATTTCTTCCATAACTTTACTACACCTAATCTTAAGTATTGATAATATATGCGTATAAGTCAATATGAAGAACTATTTCAAACCCTATTACCGCAAAAATAGGTAAGAGAGGAATTCGTATGTAGTTAAAGTCAAGATTTTTATTTTGCTAAAAATTCTTTTATCATCTTAGCGATATCTTCAGGCTCGTAAGCGCTTTTGATGATATATTTCACTGCACCTTTATTCAGTGCATCTTCTGCGTCTTGTTCTCCTGTGAGATTACTCAACATGATAACTGGAATCATCTTTGTCTGAGGATCACTCTTTAGTGCCTCTAGTGTCTGTAAGCCATTCATTGTTGGCATCATGACATCAAGTAAAATCAATGAAGGACTGATTGTTTTTGCTTTTACAAACCCTTCTTGTCCATTATTTGCTATCTCTACTTGATATCCCTCAAGGGTAAATAACCGATTATACATCCGAGATATTAAGGGATCATCTTCAATTATGAGTAATTTTACCATATTTATGTATTATAAAACTTTTTTACAGCCTTGTGTACTAATGAAAAAAGTTGTATTGGGTCGTGGTCGTTTTTTATTAAGTACATAGCCGCTCCATTATGATAACTCTTTTCCTTTTCCTCTTGCATTGCAACATTTGTTAGCATTATCACAATACAGTCTTTCGTTACCGAATGTTGTTTAAACGATTGAAGGATAGACATCCCATCATAGGAAGGAAGCATAATGTCGAGTAAAATAACATTCGGTTTATCACTAAGCGCAACCTGCAATGCATCTTCTCCAGGTGTTATTCCTCGAGCTTCATATCCATGCAACCTGAAAAGACGAAGATACATTCGACGCAATTGTTCATCGTCTTCGATAATCAATACTTTATACAGATGCGTTTTCCTCCTTTGGCAAATTAAAAGCAAACGTTGTCCCTTTTCCTATCTCTGAAGAAGCAAGCCATATTTTCCCATGCATTCCCTCAATCATCATTTTAGAAATATATAACCCCAAACCTGTTCCTTGCACTCCATCACGCGTAAACAAATTTGATCCTGCCTGTTGAAATTTTCGAAATAGTAGTGATTGGGTTTCAATCGGAATTCCCCTTCCCGTATCGACAACAAATATTACAACTGATTTATCGTTTGCTTCCACATGAAGAGTTACCCCTCCAACTGAAGTAAACTTTAGTGCATTACCGAGCAAATTGATGAGAACTTGCTTTACTCGTTCTTTGTCACCAACGACAAAAGGAATTTTTTCATGAGGTTCTTCAAGTTGTATTGACAACTTCTTTATTGAACCTGTTGTCAAGTATTCTTTTATTACTTCTTGGATAAGAGGAATTATATCGAATGTTTCTTTCTTAAATTCCATTCTTCCCATCTCAAGCCGGGACGTATCTAGGAAATCATTGACAATATTGATTAATCTAACAGAAGATTTATGAACATCACTGAGCATTTCTCTTAATTCAGGATCTTGCAGTTTATCGATATAATACGTTTGAATCATTGCTATATTTCCACGAATCGCCGTGAGAGGGGTACGAAGTTCATGTGAGGCAATAGAAAAAAATTCATCCTTTGAACGCTCAAGTGCTTTTTTTTCAGTAATATCTTGTATGAGAATAACTGTACCAATAACATTACTTTCCCCACTCTGCGCTTTTTCACTTGTAATAATTGGTGCTACTGAAAGATACAGGGTCCTACTCGCAAGAGAAAATTCACCTATTGCTTCAGGTGTCTTTTTAACTACACACTCACCAATTTTTGATAAAATCTTCGTACCTCCTGAAAAAAAAGAGATAATTTGAGAAATATTCGAATTTTCTGATAATTTGTTTTCCGTTGTAGAAAGGATTTTATAAGCTGATGGATTTATTATCAAAATATTAAAATTCACATCAGTCATAATGAGACCAATATTTAAACTATTAAGTGACGCATGAAGTCGGGCCGCTTCTTTATTAAGATCTATGGTTCTCTGTTCAACCTTTTTTTCTACACTTTCTTTTTCCAACCGCAGTTTTTCTTGAAGTTCTTTTTCTATAGTCAATGAGGAACTAAGCTTTTGATATCGTTCGTTCAGTTCTTGAGAACTTACTTCAAGAGAACGCTCAATAAGTTTTCTGTCCTCGTCAAAATGCGTATAAGTATCGCTTATTGCTTGGATAAAAGCTTCCCAACCCGGTGGAAATTGATTATTTGTAGTAAAGTATTTTTTAATTTGACGCTCAAGAGTTATATGCATTTCTTAATTTTCAGTAAATGCGGTAATAGTCATTGTCTGATTATGGAGTTGGCATTGTTTTTCACTTGCTGCTGTCGGACAAATTTCTCCATAAGAGTAAAAGCCTGTTAGAGCCGCATTTCCTAATTTACTACGAACTGCTTCAAGTTCTTCTTCAATACGTTCTTTTAAGACAAGCTTCCGACCGATACAGCTAATCAAAATTGCAAGTTGCGGATTTGCTACACCAAAAGGCCCACTACTCATCTCGGCAGCTTTTTCTGCCCCATCAATCAGGCGTTCAAAATTTGCCTTCATTAATTTCGCTGGTGTCCCTTCAGGCATATCTCCGGCAAATGTCATACTTTGCTCCTCTTCATTTATTGCTAAAAGTGTTCGCACAACTTCTTCATCTCCTCGCTGTGTATGCAAGCGAAGAGCTAGCGGAAATAACAAACCGCTGCTTGGCAATCCTGCAGCCTGTTCTCCCAAATATTTTTTATAAAGTGCTAAAGCCGGTTGCTGGTCAAGTTCATATAACACATTATCTTTTGCTTTCGTAATAATCCGCTCCGGGCCAAACGGATCCCATCCACCAAATGAACCGTAACCTACCTTAAGACTTTCTCCATAAAATCCAATCAGTACTACTTTGCCTTCTGAGGGTTTTTTATCCAAACCAACGAGCGTCTTTTTAAAATTAGGACCATCACCAACAAGTCCCCCTGTCACAGAAATTGATGAAGGAAGGTTTGCGAGAATTCCTTTCACCAGCGCTGTTCCGTTAACATGCAGACCATCAGAGAAAACCATTACGTGAACAAGCCCTTCCTTTGTGAATTTTTCTGATAGTTGTTTTCCAACAGTCTCGCTTTGATCAGTTTGTGTAATATCCGCCTCAGTGAATGCAAGTGTTGTTTTTTCAAAATGGATAGCGGTAAGGACGAGCGAGTCATCTGATACCTGTGTGTCTATAATTTCCCCTGCAGTTGAACACCATATAATATGTGATTGTGGATACCAGGAAACAACTGTTTCGTATTCTTTTCCTTCTTCAAGTAATTGTCGTCCTCCAAAGACAAGTACAAGTTGCGGCGCTTCTCGTAAAGGAGCCTGAGAAAATACTTCCCAACCCTTTGCTTCACTATATTTTTTTTGTTCAAATTTCATGAAAAATTCCTTGATTTTAGTATGAAGAGACTAAATGAAGAAGTCAATATCTTAAGCGCATAACGAAACGAATTAATAATTTCTTAATAGTTTCGATTTATATTTTTAGTATACTAGAATTATGATTGTATCCGGTTATCCTACTGAAAATATTCACCTACCGTCACATCGTTTGTCAATTCGAGTAGCAAGACGTATCTCGGTTATTGGAGGAATCATTATTGCTCTTTCTGCAAGCATTATCTTTTTTGGCTGGCTTTTAAAGATTGATTTTCTTTTTACGTTTTTTGGGAATAATTTATTCAATCTTCCAACGGTTATTGCGTTAGCAGGATGTAGTTTAACGATTTTCTTTTATAATTCTACAAAGAAGACACTTTTAATTTTTTTGAGTTTCATAAATCTTGGTATTGGCTTGGTTACTGTTCTTATCTATTTCTTCCATCCTCTTTCTTTTTTAGCCATTGCTTCAGCCATGAACTTACGAGCTGGGTTAATTTTTGTTCTTCTTGGTTACTCACTACTCATAAGTATTTCTCGCATGCATCACAGATTTCACTATTCGCAATTAATTTTATTCATTGCTTTGTTTCTGGGTCTCTTTGGATTTTTAGACAGTTTGTATCAACTAATCTCAACAGGCCAATTTATTTCAGGCGGAGAGAACTCTTTAGTTGGTTCAATGCTCTTTTTCATCCTCTGCCAATCATTTCTCCTGGCAAAATCGAATAGGGGATTTCTTGGTCTTTTCACGACTGATACAAATAGTAGTAAGCTTGCACGTTTTTCTCTTATCTACTACGCCATTTTACCGTCCACATTAGGCATTCTTTTCTTAATTGAAGAAAAAATAGGATTCTTAAGTAGTAATGGTAGATTAGCTTTTTTAATCCTTACCCTTATGCTCATATCAGTTATTATTACGTGGATTAACATAAAGGTGCTTTATCCATCTGAGGTAGAGAATTACTTAACAAAAGAAGCTCTACGAATAAATAATATAACGCTTGAGCTTGATACAAAAGACCTGTCATCAAAGATGGATGAGGTAGAAAAATCTAAAAAAGATTTAGCTGATAAGCTAAATAATAGAGATACGCTCTTTGACTATATTGATCAATTTGATTGACCTGCCGATCTGAAGTATCAACTTTCTGTTGAGGTATATATTTCTAGAAATTCTAATGCCTTTTTTCTCTCATCAAGCGCTATCCTCGCTGCTTTCTCATAAGGGGTTACCATCTGCTCAAGAAAATGATGATCGATAATGACAGTACAGTCGTGCAGTGCCTTCTTAGCCTTTTGTGTATGTTCATTTATTAATGCGCAAACTTCAACAATAATTTCATGCCAAAATATCTTTTGCAGTTTCTGTATATACTTTTCCGTTGAAACTTTCTCTCTATCGTAGAGATGAGCTTTTTTCAGGAGCAACGATCCCACAGAATTACAATTTCCTTTCAACAAATCTTGTTCCCAATCATGTGCATCATCATTCAGTTGGCGCGCAATAAGATAATGTTTAAAAAATAATAAGAGATTTCTTACTTCAGGAGAGTGTTTGTTATATCCGAGCGAAAATAAAATAGCAACCGGACCTAATGCATGACCCAACGATTTTTCTGCAAGTCTTTCATATCCCAAAAAATTGGGAACTGCGAAGTTCTTCAAATCAAACGTGTTATTGTTAATTGCTATTTTGCAATTGGTCGTTTCCCAGGCATTTGAGGAATCAAGACTGTCCATAATATTATGAAACATCTCGCTAAATCTGATTTTTCTTGGGAGGATTTTTTCATAAATGCCGCATACAGATCGTAAAGCGATATTTGCAACCGAGAGTATTTGCGTATCTTCTTTTCTCTCAAGATCGAGAAAATCATCATAAATTGTATAGGCAAGCCATCCAAAAACATTGGCAACTCCTAGGTCTAACATAAATTCCTCTGGAACTTTTTTTTTCTTACTCCCAAGCGTCTGTGCAAAATAATAAGGCAAAAGGCTGACTTGTTGCTGATTGTCGTTATTTATTATTTTGTCTAGTATACCAAGTGTATTTCTATATGTTTTTTCGTCCAGAAAGGAAAATCTCTTTTCTGCTTTTTTTATTATTTGTTCATGCAGTCGATCTTTTTTTATATCTATCTTTTCTCGTGCTTTTTTATCTCCCACAGATATTGTGGGAAGATATTTACAAAGAGCTTCGAGACAAAGTGCTGTTGTTAATGCAGCAGAGCCGGCATAGTAAGGTTTATCTTTTTTCGGGTTCACGCCAGTATAAAAAGGATAGGGTTTCCAAGCTCCTTTTATTTGTGTTTGCAAAAGATATTGCAAAGATTTATCAAGCGTGTCAGCTCCTTGCAAATTAATAAGAGAGCTCATTACCAATGCGGTGTTGAGTGGATTATCCCAATGATGTTTACTATTTTTTTTCGCCAGAAGTAGGTTTATTAACGCATCTTTATATTTGCCGTTATAGAAACGGGAAATAAAATAAAGAATAGGATAATCGGTAGGATAGTAAGGAGAAAATAATTTATTATTAATAATGCAATCTTCGATATAGTTCGTCAATTGCGGCAGCTCTATCTCCTGAAGTGAGAGAAAATATGCAATGTTGCTATTTACCGCCACATCAGTATCCTTCCACACGTTATCTGCATTGTCGTCCACAAGCCACGTTCGATACGGACCTCCTTCTTTTATTTCAGTAGCTGTAAGTAATCGAACAACATAGGCCAAAACCGAACCGTCAATTATGCTGTTATCATAGTGAAAAAGCGCAGCAAGAGCACAACTTGTATCGTCAAGATCATCAGGGTATGGCATTTTTTTTGCCTGCTGGGAATTTCTTGCCCAATAGTTAAATGACCAATACATGCTTTTTTGTTGCAAGAGAAAAGCTGAGGCTTTTTGTTGCATCTCTTTCACAGCTGATTCTTGAGGCATGTTTGATAAGCAATCAAGAATTAAAGATGTTGAAAATGTGGAATGAAAGGAAAGTGCTTTGGAAAAATTATTCTTTCGCGGTGATGAAAGACTGATAAAACTACCGTCTTTTTGTTGTTGACGGGTGAGATAGGTAATTCCTTGTGAAAATGCGTCAAATGCTTGCCCACGCAATACAAACATTAAATTTATGTTAAATTATAAAAATTAAAAGAATATTAATTTTTCTTTTCTCTTTTTATTTCCCCTGAAGGTGGATTTTGTATAGGAAATTTAATCGTAAAAAGCGTGCCCTTTCCTATAAAACTTTTGACTCGAATAGTTCCTTTGAAGCTTTTTTCAATGATATTTCGAGAAATAGCAAGACCTATACCTGTGCCTTTTTCAAAATTTTTTGTGGTAAATAACGGGTCAAAAATTTTTGAAAGATGTTCCGGTCGAATGCCGCAGGCGAAATCTTTAATAGTAATTGTAATATTTCTCATATTCTTTTCCAAAACAATTGTTATAGTTTTATCGCTTTTTTCACTGCCGTCGTAGGCATCAATTGCATTGGTAATCAAATTCATCATAAGTTGATTGAATTTTATGGAATTATTGAACGTTTTTATAGTGTTTTTTCCGGTAACCATAACACGCACATGAGATATTTTTATTTTATAGTTGAGTATTTGTATTACTTGCATAATTTCTTTCCTAAGTGAAAAAAATTGTAATTCTTCCTGATTTTGAAGCTGTTTCCTTGCTGCCAAAACATAACTCTCAAGCTTTTTTGTACTCTGTATCGCAGTGCCTATTAGGACTTTCATTTCTTTTTGCGTTATTTTTTTACTTCGTTCATTAAGTTGATCCAAGTTAAGTAAAACAATATTGAGAGGATTTACTAAGTCGTGAAACAGCCCCGATGCTTCACGTCCGAATTCTACAAATCGGTATAACTGTGTCAATTTTTCTATTTGCGCTTGTTGCAATTCTTGTGTTCTTTCTTCAACAAGTACCTCCAATTGTCCTTTTTGCTTTTGCAAAGCAGATTCAGATTCTCTTGCTCTTTTCAGCGCTTTTTCCATTTCATGATTAAAGAGCCAAGAAACTAATGCAATAACAAATAACGTTACATCATACACAATAGCATCACGGATATTTGTTGGATTATTTTTCCAAGCAGAGCTAATAATAATAAGATGATGACTTTGCAAATAAGTAAGAACAAAAAGGATTAGTGCAGTAACTATAGTAACACTGAAAGCAAAAAGAGAACCTAATAATATTCCTGACATGACAATAATTAGTGCATAAGTAAGAATATCTTGTGGCACATCTGCCCCGAAAAGGTATGAAGAATATGTTGTAACTAAAAGGTAAACAATAACTAATACATACGACACTAATCTTGCCTGCCCTTTTCTAGAGGCAAAATACGCGAGTATGAAAATTAGAAAAACACTAAAAACTTTAATTGTCGACCCTTTAGTTGAACTGCCTATAACTTCTCCAAGAAAAGCAGAAATTGTCGCAATAAGAGAAAGAATAATTGAACCTGCCAATAAAACATTCAATATAAACTCTCGCCTCGCAGAATCAAGTTCTACCGATTTTGGAGTTATCAAAAATTTTATACAATTAACACTAAAGCTATAGATTTTGTCTAATAGTTCTAACATAAAAACCATAACCTGCCTTAGATTTTAAGTATTATTAGACATAATAACCTTTATTGCCAAGGATTAAATGCAACTGTAGAAACGACCAACAATGTTGACATTGTTACTGTTTTTCTTGCTGTTTTATCTGTAAGCATTTTTTTTATTATTTCTTTCACATTATCACCTCCCTTCTTTTATCTGTCAATCAGCAATTAGGCTTCTATTTTATAACCAAATCCGTATACTGTTTTAATAAGTTTTTTATCAAATGGCCTATCGACTTGATCTCGCAGGTATTTTATATGTACGTCGATTGTATTGGCAAACGATTCGTACGCGTTATCCCACAAATGTTCTAAAAGCGTATCCCGGGAAATTACTCTGCCGACATTTCGCATAAAATATTCTAAAATTTGTAATTCTTTTCTTCTTAATAAAATTAACTGTTCCCCACGATAAACAGTCTTATCGAGAAGATCAAGCTGTAAATCAGCAATTGTCAAAACACGAGCACTTATTATTTCTGGTTGCCTGCGTAAAAGTGCTCTGATACGAGCGCGTAACTCCGCAAGACGGAAAGGCTTTATCAGATAGTCATCAGCACCGGAATCTAACGCTATTATTTTTTTTGCAATCTCGCTCACACCTGTCAACATGAGTATTGGTGTTTTTACATGATTCTGTCGTATCGTTTGACACAAAGTGATCCCGTCCATATCAGGAAGAAGAACGTCAAGAATGATAATGTCATAGTCATTAACGTTGGCTAAGTATTCCCCTTCCTTGCCTAAAAACACAGCCTTTACAATATAATCGTCACTTAATTCTTTTTTAAGAATACGACTCATTGCCTTTTCGTCTTCGACTAATAATATTTTCATATATGTATCACCATACTAGCATCAAATTAAGAATAAGTTAAGAAGATTAAAAGAATATTAAAAATAGCTATTGATATGGAGCAAACGTATTATTAAGATATACTTTCATATTTGTTTGAATATAAAGATTGTCTCCTTCTGCTTTTACTGTGTAGTGTGGAGGAATTGTAGCATTGACAACAAATCCATAGATAGCCTGCACATATCCTTTAGTAATAAAGGCAAACATAATTAATAAGAGAAGGATAATAATTATTTTTAGGCTCTTTTTTTGCATTAATCATAATGTACTGCTCATCTATTAAATTTATATTAAATAAAATTCCAACGTTTAATAAATACTTAACAATATAGTGGTGTAATAAATTTTGTCGATGATACTGAGATACAAGTTACACATCATAACCGTACTTCTGCTTCTAAGTCTATCGATGAATATTCTTCTCTTTATCATCTGGAAGTCTTCACTAAGTCATGATCATATTCAACAGAACAGGTATCCATTTCTCGTATCGAGCTCCATTTATCCAAGTTACCTCAATAATCACGTCGTTAATTTTTTACCACTTCGACAAAAAATCGATAAAGAAGTTAAACCGTATAATGATAGATTCGCACTCTATTTAGAATACCTACCGACATCAACAACCATTGAAGTTAATGGAGATAGTGAATTTACCGCAGAGTCGCTCCTAAAAGTACCTGCTGTAATGGCATACTTCCATAAGAAAGAGCGTTTGGGAACAGCGCAAGACCCGACAGTTTCGATCAAGGCAAATGAATTGAATAATAAATTCGGCGATCTATACAAAAAAGGGGCAGGCTACCAGATAAATCTTGCCAATGCGGTAAAATTGGCACTTCAGAAATCAGACAATACAGCAGCCATAGTTATTACCGATCAGATATCTGGTAGTGATTTTAACTTCGTCTTGGATGGTCTCGATAGTTCCGTGGCAATGTACGAGAACTCTCCGGTTATTACTGCCCAGGGATATGCCTCCATCCTCAAGGCGCTCTACTTCAGCAGCGTGCTGAACAATGAAGACTCCGAAAAAATTCTTGAACTTCTCGCAAAGACTGATTTTTCCGATATGTTGCCTGCTGGTATCCCCAAAGGTATACCAGTGGCACATAAAATCGGGGTGGCCTATGAACAGCTCTACTCGGATTGCGGCATCGTCTATGTACCGATGCACCAGTACATCCTCTGCATGGTCTCAAAATCCGATCTGTTACCTGCGCGGGAACGGATGAAAAAAATTTCAGCGATGATATATACGTATATAGCACATTTGCAATAAGGTCAGGTTGCTTTTTCGAAATCAAGGTGAACTTTTTCTAAAATAAAACTTGCAAATCGTCTATAAGGCAAACGAGTTGAGTAAATTTTTATAATATTGTTTATTTGCATTAATTGCATCAGGACTAGTGCCATTAAACGAAATATCATAAAGTACCCCGTTAGAGATAAACTTCGTATCAATTCCGACACTATCCCCTAAAGTGTATTGCATCTGAATTGCTCTCTGTCCATCAACGCTTACTGGTTGATATACATTTTTCTCAACAAGTGGTTCATATGATTTGACCGGGGGGCCCTTTTGTATACTTTCCATATAACTAATGATATCCGTATAATTTGTTTTTGAGGGCGTAATAGAGATAGACACAGCAAGCGGCGAACTATTTGATGCTGAAAGCTGCTGCGAATCAAAAGAAATTACATTATACGACTGTGCCATTCCATTGTTGCCCGTTACCCCATTGCTAGTCGCTGGAGTAAAGAGTATATACCAATTGGCTGGGTATTGGACTATGTAGCCAAGAAGCGAGTCTGTATATTCACAAACGTTCATTGATACCGGTTTAAGATAAGCCGTTGCATTAAACGAAGTTCCAACTGTCGAAGTCCAGCGTGTTGGAAGCGAACAAGCAGACAGACTCTGGGTTGCAGGAGTTATTTTGGATGTTGTTGGTGAGGTTATAAAAGTTGTATGAGAAGAAACTAAGGTGCTCTTGTTTTTATTGCTAAATACAAGCGTCCCCAGAATAAGTAATATAAAAAGCGCCAGTACTATTATTATAACGGGGAAAAATTTCTTTTGTGTAGTTTGAATCGGAGCTGACGGAGTAGTTTGCTGGATTGAATTGAGATATCCTAACTGAGCATATGCTTCATCTATCTGTTTCTGTGAAAACCCTTGCTGTAAAAGTATTGAGAAAATATGATCTAAACGTTGACCACTCGAAACCTGCGTTCTTATGTAATTCAATAGAGACTCCTGAACCATAAATTGAGTATCGCAAGTGCACTTCTTAAAGTCAACATTTAGCCTTTTTTCTTATTTCATTTTCTTGACAGAATATCATTCTATCTGTACGCTTAAAGTATGTTCCGGTATAGAAGAGTACTCTCTGTTCTTTTTCTTTTTGGCGTATTTTTTTTTCTTCAGTATCTTTTTCCTTCACCTGTTTTCGCCGCATGCAGTGGCACTTTTTGTGGAGAAGTCTTTATTGACGGCAACGGCAATGGGGTATTGGATTCAGGGGAACAAAATTATACAGGTGCAACGGTAACATTGAATTCCGCTAATGGTACGGATGTAGAATCTCAGCAAACGACTTCTACTGGATACTCTTTTTCTCCTAATGTCTGTATAGCAGGCACATATACGGTAACAGTAACTGTTCCATCAGGATATAATGCAACAACATCGACTGCAGGATCAGGATCAATAGCAGTTGGGCTAGTACAGTCAGGCTTCGGCTCGTGCGCTAGTCATCCATTAAAATGTTCAACACAACAATACTGCACCCCTGTAAACGGAACTTGTACTAATTGTGCCCCGCAACCAACAATTTGCATCCCTCAAACAGTATGTTTCCAGGATACAACAGTGTGGAATCATAGAAATCCCATATATTCTCCGAATACCATAAATTTTGGCATTAAGCTTATTACCTATTCTATCTCAGGCAATGTCTCTGATAACAACAACGCAGGTGTTCCAGGAGTTAATGTAACTGTAAACGGGAATACCATAAAAACAGATGCAAATGGTAATTATTCCGTCTCAAACCTCGTGCCAGCGAGTTATACTGTTTCCATCACCGTTCCTCTAGGATATATAGCAAATGGAGCAACATCTCAGGCTGTTACACTTAATGCGAACAAAACCGGAATTAATTTTAAACTGACTAAAGTATTTCAGATAGCAGGTACCGTATATAACGATACGAATGAGGATGGAAAACTAGATAATAGAGAGACAGGATATCAAGGTATCACCGTCAAAATAACGAACGGCAGTGGTACCCAAACTATTACAAGCGATGCAAATGGGGATTATTCATTTCAAATAAATTCAACCGCAGGAAATTCAACAATAACTATTTCTAATATACCAGCGGGCTGGTTTAACACTACAATAACCTCTCAAACTGTTGCAAGTAATATTAATACCACAGGCCTTAATTTCGGCATTGCACAAGAAAATACCGTGTCTGGCAATGTCTTTGTAGATCTTAATAAGAACGGTATTAAAGACGCAGGAGAAAATAACTATGCAGTAACTCCTTCCATTAACGCAAACGGTGGAACGGTCACAAAAAACGCTGATGGTTCTTATACTGTTTCTAATCTTCTTCCAGGAACATATATGGTTTCATATAATTTCTTACCCATTAATTACTATATAACTTCTCCTTTGAACGGTCCACCGCCTTCCTTTGCGATAACCGTTGGCTCAGGCTGTTCTGTCAACGGAGCACCAGGTGCAACTTGTACCAACGGTAATATCACCAATTTGAGTTTTGGCATTTCTAATACCTATCCGTGGTTTCAAGCAAGTTGTGGTGATATCCGTAATGATAATGGAATCAATGATTACTTGCCTGATTATGTACCCCTTGGACAATTTGCTCTCATCACCAATGCAACGTGTCCTACTTCTCCTCTTGCCTTTACTGGTAGCTCTGATCCATTCTTTGGTCAAGGACAAGCTTCTGCAACCAATCAAGTTGTTGGTGGTTCCTCATATCCGGAAGTCTTCTCTTCTACTGTTACTCTTGCTACTGCTTATCCTTCACTTCTTATAAAAGCACAAGATGCAAATATTATCCCAACTGATTTAGCAACGGTTTGTACTCTTTCAAACTGTACGCTTCCTAACAACCTAGCTCATGGTATCTATCTGGCAACTGGCGATGTGACACTTAATACGGACAAATTTCAAAATAATAATAATTATATCTTTCTTATCAATGGAACACTTACTCTTAACGGAGATATCACCGTTCCCAATAGTTCCACTGCTCTCTTTTCTACAACCAAAAATATTGTTGTTGCTGCTACCGTTGGTTCTGCAGCAAATGCTACAGCTTCCAGTCTTGATGGCTGGTTTATTGCCGGACAAAACTTCTTAGTCAATTCCCAAGGTAACTGTAATGATCTCAGACTCAATATTGGTGGGTCTGTTGTGGTGAATGCTCTGGGTTCTGGTGGCACCTTCCAAAACACCAGAGACCTCTGCGGCAATGATGCGGCTGATCCAACAATCTCTGTGGCTCAACGGCTTGATATGATCCTCAACGCCCCTCAATTTATTAAACAACAGCTGACTATCTCCCAGGAAGTTGCACCATAAACTTTTTAATCGATCTCTCTTCAATCAGTTCCTTATCCCGCTTCCGCTCAAGATCCATCCCGCCGGTAAACAGTTTGTCCATCTCATTGACAACCAATGTCTTCCATTTATCCGCGAGTGCAGAATGAATCTCAAACTGACTGCAAATCTGCAAATCTCATTCCTTGTCTTTTCTCCGAAGCATATTATTTATAAATATTTCCCAACAGTTGAAATCAAATCATCCATATTAAACGGTTTTTCCAAAAAGCCGTCAGCGCCAGCTTCCTGTATAATTTCTTTGATATTGTGGCTTGCTGAAATAACCAGAACCGGGACATGTTTTGTTTTACTATCCTCTCTCAACTCTTTTATGATTTCACCACCATTCTTCTTGGGTAACCAATAATCAATTAAAATTAAATCGGGTACAGTTCCGTTAATATGCTTTTTCATAGCATATCCATCTGGTGCTGTTTTAACTTGAAAGCCAGCAAATTCCAAAACACACTGAGTGCTTTCTACAATAGCAGAATCATCTTCAACAAGAAGAATAGTTTTACTCATAATTATTAGTTCAGTATTGTTTCGTTTTCTTCCAAGAAATTATTCTTTTCTTTTCGTAATTCTTGTTTCCTCCGTTTACGAAGAGGCAGTGAAAGAAAAAATGTCGAGCCTTTTCCTTTTGTACTCTCTACCCAAATTTTCCCACCATGTCGTTTAACAATCTCGCTGGATATATACAACCCAAGTCCCAACCCTCCTGGAAAATCATCCTTTTTTCCATCTCCCTGATAGAAACGGTCAAAAATGCGGTTTTGCTCTGACTTAGAAATGCCGACTCCAAAATCTTGCACGGAAATAGTAACAGTTGTACCATCAGATTGGATATTTATAATAATTTTATCAGCCTCTGGTGAATATTTAACTGCGTTGCTGAGCAAGTTTGTTAAGACTTGTTCTATACGGTATTTGTCTGCGGTAATGATAGCGTTTGTCTCACCAAAAAGCGCTATTTTGTGCTTTGAGGTAGTAACAATTTGGAAGTCATCAATGACTTCTTTTGTGAGTTCTCCGATCTGGCATTGTTCATCGAGGTAATCAATTTTACCTGAGTTAATTTTGGTAATATCCAAAAGCGTCCCTATCAGATTGTTCAGCTTGGTTAACTGTCCATCAATTTTTGTCAGGTAAAGCGTTGATTGGTTGTCCTGTTTTTGTTCGGATTGTTTTTTCAAAAGCTGGGTAAAGCTTGTGATACTGGTAAGAGGTGTTCGCAGTTCATGGGAGGCAATAGACAAAAATTCGTCCTTTCTTTTTTCAAATTGCATCCTTTCAGCATTTGCAAGCAGATTCGCGACTGACTGGATAAAGTTAATATCAGACTGAGGAAATTTTCGTTTTTCTTTGACAAATACTCCCAACACTCCATACGGCTTATCACGTCCGTGAATAACGACACTTACACCACCAACGATTCCTCTATCATGCAGAAATGGAGCGCCTGAAAACCGTGATTCCGTTGATAAATCTTCAACAACTACTGGCCCTTGTGCTTTTATGGTATATCCAGCTTGGCAATCAGTTGGACCAGCGCTCACGATTACTTTACCAAATGTATCTCCATTCCAACCAACTCCAGCTTCTAAAACAAATTCTTTTCCACCAGGAAGAAGTTTTAGTACCTCACAGTGTTCCACATTAAGGCTTTTGGCAAGAAGAGTCGTTGCGTTAAGAAACAATTCTGAAAGGTCATTGCTTGAAAGCGCTTGTTGGGAAAGGGTTGTCACGACATCTTGTTGGCGGGAGCGTTCTTTCAGTGCTTCTTCGGCCAATTGCATCTCAGTAACAGGAAAACGCACAGAAATATATTTGATTGGCTTGTGGTTTCCTCCAAAAATCGGGACAATACTTGAATCTACCCAATAAAATGAATTATCTTTGGCTTTATTTTTAATCAAACCCCGCCACGTTCTCCCTCTGGTGATTGTCGCCCATAAATTATCATAGAATGATTTAGAATGAAATCCTGATTTTAATATCCTGTGATTTTGACCAATAAGTTCGTTTCGTGGATACTTGGCGATTTCAACAAACTTATCATTCACATAGGTAATCGTTCCTGCAACATCTGTTTCGGAAACAATAGCAGTATTATTCAGAGCTTGTAAAAGGGCTTGAAGGTCAGCTAGAGATCGCTTTGAAAGTTCTGTATTTCCTTCATCAAGTCTATTTATTGCAGGAACATACGCAGGTTTGATAATGGGTTCTTGACGCATTGGTTTTTCATCTTCGTTATATCCGGTAAATTCTTCAGTAACAATATCCGTGCTTGGAATACCGAAAGTAAGCAGTTCTTCTCTTGTCTCCGCGACCATTTGCGCAGCGCCAGCAATATATATTCGCTGCGGCGCTGTTTTGCCATATTGTTTGAGTGTACGTTTTTTTAGCCTTCCAATCTCATACACAACGGTAAATTGTGGTGCATCTTTTGTTAACTGTTCAAGGAAAGATTTGTATGCAGTTCTCTGGACAGTTGTATTGCTGTATAAAAGTGTTGTGGGCGTGATGATTTTTTGCTCATGCAGAGAGCGCAAGATACTCATAAACGGTGTAATGCCAATACCTCCTGCGATAAAAAGAAGCTTTTGCATGGTAGCGTTTTTTGGTAACGTGAAAAACCCGAATGGGCCAGAAACATCAATGAGTGTTTTTAACGGAATATCTAGGAGTGCTTTTTTGAATGGACTTTGGGATGCACGAATGGTAACGGTCAACTCGTTTTTATTCGTGGGTGAGGAGCTTAATGAAAAATCACGTCCATTGCCACGATAATCACTAATTTTTAGTTGTGGAATACTGATATGGACATATTGTCCTGCTTCAAAAGAAAACGATTCATTACGACAGTCAAGCGTAATCTCGTAGGTATCTAAAGCGACTTTCTCCCTCTTGAGTAAAGGAAGTTTCATATACTTATTATACTCTTTTATAAAAGAGGAATATTAAGAGTATCATAAATAGATGTAAGAATCGTGTTAAAAATTGAATTGAATACAGAACCCCGTTGTTAAACCCCATCCATTCCATGTACATGGGTATGCACTTAACGTCCCCAATTTTCTCTGATACTTACGTTTGGTGAAATGGCCTAATGGTTTTGTTTGTCCGTATTGCCAATATAAGGTCCTACCCCTGAAGGAGCACCTCCTGGACAAAAACCGCCTGGAAAAAGTAGTTTTTGATCATTGACCATCCGGTAATAACGGAGAAATTCCATATACTTTCAACCTAACTGTGTCAACCTAACTGTTGAAATATTTTATAAAATTTGCTAAAATTCCCTAATGCCAGAACGATTACAAGGACAACCTCGTGGACTAAACATTGAACCAACGCCAAGAAGATCCCTGGGAACTGTTTTAAGACAGGAAGCTGCTGTTGCAGGATCTTTTGTTAAACTTGGTGCTGCTGTTGGGGAGTTAGTCATCGCTCAAGCTTTAATGACCAAAGACAAAAAGTTGCCTGACAAACGGACTAAAGGTGAGAAGGCAAAAGCTGCTAAGTCATTAATTAGAAGAGAAGAAAACAGAGATAAAGAAAGGCAAGCAGAGCAACGGACTACTAAAGGAACAACAATTCCTGACCCACGGACTGACGAAAAGAAAGCCAATGAAGCTGAAACACTTATTGAAAGAGATAATAATAAAAATACGTAGCCTTTCCCCTTTTTTCAACATTATCAACCGGAACATAATTTTGTGCATTTTTCTTTAGCAAGAATGCAGATTTGACTTGGTGCGACATCGTTACTCCTAATTACGAACTGATAAAACAATCTTTATATCTCCACTACTCCCTATGTTTTACTGTATCTAATGCACAAAATGTTTTGACATATTACCTTGATTCAAACATAATATGTAGACACCAAGCTATAGCATGTAATACTATCTGAATAAGTATTCAAATAGATGAAGCAACACACGATTCTTGAACCGATTAATAAGAAAGCCATTGAGAGAGTTAACTTCCCTCAAGAAGCGCTACTTGAAGTGGTTGTTAATTGTTTTAAAGCATTAGGTGATACAACGAGAACAAAGATATTATATGCGTTACTTGAACAATCGTTAAGTGTTCGGGATTTAGCAATTATTGTTGGCATTACTGATTCAGGTATCTCTCATCTCAGTAACAAATAATTATGAGTGAACATACACATAATCGTTCTGAAGGACACGATCACGGTGAAGGTGGACACGGACACACGCATGGCATGATTGATCCATCTCTTGCAACCTCTGATAAAGGTTTGTGGGCGGTGAAATGGTCGTCTATCATGCTTTTTGTAGGTGCATGTTTTCAACTGTTTGTTGTGTTACTCTCAGGTAGTGTTTCTCTTCTCTCAGATACCATTCATAATATGGGAGATGCAGGAACTGCACTTCCACTTGGGATTGCTTTTATTTTGGGAAGACGTAAAGCAAACGATAGATTTACCTATGGCTATGGGAAAATAGAAGACATTGCAGGGATTGTTGTTGTTCTTTTTATGTTTGCAAGTGCAATGTATGCATTGTACGTTTCTCTGTATCGCATATTTCATCCTCAAGCAATTTCCCATCTTTGGATCGTTGCTGTTGCCTCTTTGGTAGGATTTGCTATCAATGAAGGAGCGGCTATATTTCGCATAAGAGTGGGAAAACAAATAAAAAGCCAAGCACTTATTGCTGATGGATACCATGCAAGAACAGATGGCTGGTCTTCTTTGGCTGTTCTCTTTGGTGCAATTGGTGTTGCGTTAGGCTTTCGTTTGGCAGATCCATTAGTTGGTATTCTCATTACACTTGTCATTCTTAAAACAACTTGGAGCTCTGCAAAAGAAGTGTTTGCACGAGCAATTGATGGAGTTGACCCAGAAGTTACAGAAGAAATTCTTCATGCGGCAAATCATACAGAGGGTGTAAAAAAAATATCCAATTTGAGAGCACGATGGATTGGACACAAAGTACACACGGAGATGACTATTGTTGTTGATAAAACACTTTCTTTACTAGAGGCACATCATATCGTTGAAGAAGTAGAAAACAATCTGAAAACACATATTCCTCACCTCTCATATTTTACCATTGATGTAGAGCCAGATCACTCAGAAATAAAATAAGATAATAGATACTAATGAAAATTGAGGATGTTTTGCATACTTTTCAAAAACAGGAGCAAGGAAAACAACAAAGAGATACACAGGAAGGAACACTCCTAACGCTGCCGCAACTGCACCCCCCAAAGCCGGCAACTAAAAAGCCAATAAACGCAACAGTAATAACAACTGGTCCGGGGGTAATCATAGCAACTGCAACAGCATCAATGAATTGCTTTTCCGAAAGCCAATGATTTTGTGTCACAACTCCTCCATGGAGAATCACCAGACGGAATAGCCTATTATCCCCAAACAAGAACAGTGTATGTTTCAAACGAGAATGGCGGTACAGTTTCAGTTATCAACACGCAAACAAATAAGCATGTAAGGGATATAACTATTGGCGGTGCTGTTGGGAATACCCATAATTTTGATAGACAAAACAGAATTTATACTGTAGCGGGAGCTGATAACAAGTTGGTAGAAATTGACCCAGTAAAAAATATAGTTGTTAACAAATATGCTTTGCCAGCTTGTCAGCATCCTCACGGATTTTATATCGATCCCGTAACAAGCTATGCATTTATTACCTGTGATGTAAATAACATTATGCTCGTCTTCGACTTAAATTCCAAAAAGATACTTTCTTCTGATACTGTCGGAGCTGTACCTGACGTACTAGCTTATGATGAAGGATTGCATCATTTATATGTTGCAGGAGAAAGTGGAGTGATGACAATTTTCAATGTACAAAAGGGGAACGTTAAAAAGATTTATGAAGGTTTTATTGCTCCGCATGCACACACAGTCGCAGTCAATCAAGAAACACATGCTGTTTACTATCCACTTGAGAATATCAATGGAAAACCAGTCCTACGAGTGGTAAAATCTTTATGAAAAAACTCGTTATCACCATAATTATTGTATCAATAGGTAATTCTAGAAAAACTAACCTTACTCGTTTATCCAAAGATAACCTTCAGATTCGTCCTACAGCCTCATTATCCAGGATGCTTGAGAGTTTACTTTAAATACTACTTGCAAATCGTCTAATTATCGTCTATAATTCGTCTATACATTTACATGTTTCAGCCTCAATATACCATAACTGATCGACTTTTAGCAAATATTAAAAAAATCAGTAGCCTTGTTACTGAACTTAATAATAAACGTTTTCCAAATGTCGTGCTTTTAGAATTGGAAAGAAGCGCTCGTGAAGTTTCTGCTTATGCTTCAACAAGTATTGAAGGCAATCCTCTACCTTTAACCGAAGTCAAAAAAATTCTCAAATCAACTCCTTCCCAAATGCGAGATAGCGAGAAGGAAGTCTTAAATTATAATCACGCCTTACAAAATTTAAATAAACAACTTGAAGCGGGTGAAATAAAATTATCTCTCCATTTTATTTTAAATATCCAGAAACAAATTATTGACGGTTCAATTCCCAAGTTTGAGACAGGATTTTTACGAGAAAAACCAGTTGTCGTCAATGATCCAAGGACAGGACAACCCGTATATCTTCCACCTGATGTTAAAGACGTAAAATCGCTTATGGAAAATCTAGCAGAATTTACTAACAATAATAGAGAAAAAATAGATCCTCTTATTCTTGCTGGTATCTTTCATAAACAAATGGTAATTATCCATCCGTTTATGGACGGCAATGGCAGAACTACCAGGCTTGTTACAAAAGCATTACTTGCAGCATTGGGGCTCAGTACCTTTAATCTCTTCAGTTTTGAAAATTATTACAATCAAAATGTTACAAAATACTTCCAAACTGTCGGAGAATTTGGTAACTATTATGAACTGGTCTCAAAAATTGATTTTACCAATTGGCTTGAGTATTTTACCGAAGGCATCATTGATGAACTTTTACGAGTACAAAAAATACTTCCAGAAATCTCGGTAAGCCCTGAAAGTGAGTTGCAACCATATCACCTCAAAGTGCTTGAATTTATTCAAAAGAAAGGCTTTATTAGTGACAGTGATTATGCAAAGCTCACAAGTCGCGCAAAAGCAACAAGAGCACTTGATTTTCAAAAGATGATTGAACTTGGGTTAATAGAGAGACGTGGTAAAGGAAGAGCAACCTATTATGTGTTGAAAGAAAAATAGATTTTTTGAATTTACTTTCCTTTCTTCTTTACCCAAACACCTCGCGACCGTTTTCTTTCCTGTACCTTTTTTACCTTACCTAATAGTTTTTTCATTGCCGCCTCCATATGTATTGCTTCAGCGCTCTTTTTTATTCGTTGGTTTGGTATTTTTTGAATTCTTTCATAGTGTTCACGGGCAAAACGATAATTTGGGTTCAACTCTTGCGCTTGATTAAGTAAAAGCAACCCTTCTTTTTTGTCTCCCAATGCAATATACACCATCCCAAGATTGGCAACAGAACGAAAAATAAAAGGAAAGTCACTATAGTGATCAATAACTTCACTGAAATACTGCCGTGCTTTTTGAAAATCACGTCTTCTGAATGCTGCTAATCCTTTCTCATGCAACATATTTGCTTTTTCCCATCGCTTTGGCGTAAAGAATACAGTTGTATTAAAATCAAATGTTTTTTTCCTCTCTCCTCGTTCTTGGCGTTCTTTGAGTATCGCTTCTTTCGGCGTATGAAATTTCAAAGCTTTTTGTGGTCTATTGAGCCATTCTTTCTTCCATTCCGCTGACAAGTGCAATTGTTCTGTGGGATCAATAATATCTTCTTTTTCAAATCTTCTTCCGCAGTAATTCATAAAATCATGCACCAGAGCTATCTCTATTTGCCCAATTGGAATTTCTTCTTCAAAAATATCAGGCTTATGATGTACCGAAGTCCAAAGATCCATTGTCAGATTCATGATCGTTTCTTCAAGTGCTTCGTATCCGAATGTTGCTTTGTAAATAGGATAGAAAAAGACGGTCGGATTAGTTGCCTGCTTTATTCGTTTGTCAAAATTAGTTATATCAAACGGTATCTCTTCTTTTAGAATAATATCAAACAATTCTTTTATTAGTTGTTCATAGCTTTTGTGTTGTTTCAACTTCTTTTCTCCTTCCCCGTACCAAATCTTTAAAAACTCTAACGCAGTCATCTCAAAAGGAATATTTTTTCGCCGTAATTCATACGCCATTGCGTCAGGCAATAGATAAGAAACCCCTCCGCCAAACATCCATTCGTTGGAAAATGGTAAGGCACGGGAGATAAGTATATTACCAGGCTTTACACCATAACTTCCCATATGTTCACTAATTAATAATGTCTTTTTTTCACCAAATCGTTTTACCCTCATACCTTTTCCCAAAAATACTTCCATAACTTCAAATGCCCCGAAGATTCCTTGTATCAACCATGATTGATACATTTCACGTTCTGCATTACTCATTACTGCTTCCTGTACAAATAATTCGAGTGGCGTTTTATTATTTTTTACTTTTATTTCAAAAAGAATTGTTTCACTTAAACTATTCATCTCTTGTTCATTCAACTCCTTTTTATTTTTCCCAAATATTGTTTCAAATGTTTTTTTAAGTGTGTCAGCATACCATGGCTTATCTGTTGCAAAATCCAGTAATTTGCTAATCCATCCTGATTTTGACTGAGATGGGGTAAATTTTTCTTCATCCTGCTTGAGCAGATGACATTTTTTATACTTTTTTCCTGAGCCACAAGGGCAAGGATCATTTCTACCTACTTTATCTACTGGCGGTATTACAGAAATTGTTCGCGTTATTTTCACTTTTGCACTACTCCCTTCACCAATATCTCTCCAAAATTTGTCAGCTTAAAGGCAGAACATGGATCTGAAAAAAGATAATGAATATCAGCTTTTGGATGAGAAAGTGCTTCTTCGATATCTTTTTCCCAACAGGTATGATCTATATAATGCGTACGAATCAAGAGAAGGTACGTTGAAAGTGGTGTCAAAAAGTAGCGATCAAGACAAATACCAAGTGTAAAAAATGTCGTTCCTTGCAACTTATCGGGTCTTTCCTTTTTCTTTTCCTGCTCTTGCAGTTCATCAATTGTATATGCCCATCCGGGATATTCTTCACGTACGGCAAGAACAATAGTATCCATCACGTCATCTATCACAACATCATGTTCCAATGCGTCTTTGAGAAACCCCTCCCATAATTTTATAAATTCCTCCAATGTAAACCTGTTACCAATGAACGGATCAAATTCCATCCACATTGCGCAAAAGGCAGTAATTGTTGCAGTCCAAACTGCCTGGAGTTCCTGCAAGGTAAATTCTTTTTGGCCTAATGTTATTATATCCAATGTTTGCAGAATTTTTATTATTCGTTGAACAAGGTTTTTATATATTTCATCATGAGGAAAAAACAAATCCTCTTTTTTACCTGATAATTTATTTCGTATGTCCTCTAATAAAGGTTGTTCCACAAATGAAATATAATCAATATCCAGATCAATAGTTACTTTTGCTGCTTACCGCACAAGCTCTGGTTTGATGATAAATTGTCCGTTCTTTGGCCATTTTTCTATCGTTTTGTAATACTCCAGCATATCTGCGGCTGAAGATTCTTCTGTAGGTGATAACGAAAGAAAATACCAACGCCTGAAAATATGATGGATATGCTTGCTAATATTCTCAATTACTTCGGGTTTTGCGTACGCTAACCGCTCAGCCATTTTACCCGTGAAAATATTAAGAATCGTTTGTATATTGGTTTCCTGCCAGTACTCTTGTTTTATCTGCATATCGGTCATTATACTATAAAGTATCATGGATGGATTTGATGTACCAAAAGATCTTTACGGTTTTGCATTTGCTGGATTACCTGCAATAGAAACAGTAGAAGCTCTAATAAACTCTTCAAAATAACTCTTGTGAGGTGTTCTAATCCATATTAACTGGTTACATTGGACAATATACGAACGGTAGACTCACTTTTTAAAGTTTGGAGTGTTTTTACGGTCCGAGACCTTTCGAGAAAAATGATGCGTTTGGCTAGCCTTTTCAAGCTAAATAGACATCTCGTCAGTATGGGGTCCCCGTCTTGGCTGAGAGGCTCGGTCTGACACCATTTTATCCTTATAACCTATGTCTCACTCTGAGGCTAAATGAGACAGTCCTCAAGGCTTTTAGATCATTTACTTTACCTAAGTAAAGTTATATAATCAATTTATGGCTAATGACACATATTTGCATGACAAGGACGCAAAAGAACTTTATAAAGCTATCCAAAGCTTAGAGACCGATGAAGAATGCAAGAATTTCCTACGAGACTTACTTACCGAGGCAGAAATGAAGGAAGTCATACAAAGATGGAAGGTTGTTAGAATGTTAAATCAAAAAGTTCATTATGAAGAAATTACAAAGGTAACTGGAATGAGTAGTACCACTATTGCAAGGATAAGCAAATGGTTACAAAAAGGTATGGGTGGTTATCGGCTCATTCTTGAAAGAGTAAAAAATAAATGAAGCTAAAATGCCTATAAAAATGCCTATTGACTTTACTATAGTAAAGTAATATAGTTATCTTACAGTTTAATAATAAATGCGTTTGACTGGAGTCACGATCCAGGAGCAGAAGACCAAAATGTCTTACGGAAGTTGAACCGTTAAATCCAACAGTCGATGTCGTACCACAAGGGCACTATCTTTTTCAAAGTGTCGCTTAGCGGAGTCGGCCTAAGAGCTTAAAAGAGAAATACTTTTAAGAACAAAGGATGGGACCGCGGGAGGTCCTTTTTTATTGACCCCATTCGGGGATGTACTACCTCTCGTTCCTTTTTCATTACAGTTTCTGTGGTGGGAAATGAACGGGAGGTTTTTTGTTGGGAAAAATATGGTGGTTGTAGTTCAGAAGTAGAACGTCTGTTTATGGAACAGAAGGTGGCGGGAGCATTACCCGTCAGTCACCCAAAGAAAGGATATATTATATGGCAAACTTAAATAACAAAAACTTAAAACTGGCAATACAAAAACAAGGTCGCTTAACTGAAGAAACGCTTGATTTCTTACGAAAAGCAGGGTTTGAGTTTGAGAGCTATAAACAAAGGTTATTTTCTTCGTGCAGGAATTTCCCGTTGGAAATTCTATATGTGCGAGATGACGATATACCCGATTATGTAGCTTCAGGAACTGTTGATCTTGGCATTCTTGGACAAAATATATTAAATGAAGAAAGACCGAAGGTTAAGAAGCTTCTCAACTTAAGGTATGGATTTTGTTCTCTTATCGTTGCTGTTCCTAAGGAATCAGAAATTAAAGATATTAAGGAGCTTACACGTAAAAAAATTGCTACTTCCTATCCTGAGTCAACAAAAAAATTCTTTCAAAAAAATAATATTCCCGTAGAAGTAATAAAAATTAGCGGTTCAGTAGAAATTACCCCTGCATTAGGAGTGTCACAAGCTATCGTTGATCTAACTTCAAGCGGTAGCACTCTTGCTTTGAATGATTTGAAAATTTTGGAAAAAGTGTATGACTCAGAGTCTGTACTAGTAGCTAATGAACAAACTTTGGTAAATGGTAAAAAAGCCTTACTCGAGAAACTTTTAACTCGCTTCAAAGGTGTACTTTCGGCAAAAGATTATAAGTATGTAATGATGAATACTCCTGAAGATGTACTCCCTAAAATCAAAAAAATTATTCCCGGTTTAAAATCTCCTACAATTTCTTCTTTAGCGAATAATGGATGGCTTTCAGTACAAACAGTAATTAAAGAAGATGTATTTTGGGAAACAATTGAAAAACTTAAACAAGCTGGAGCATCAGGAATTATTGTTTTACCAATTGAGAAAATGATTGTTTAAGGAGAAATTATGAAAGTTACAAAACTAAAAGATTTACCACAAAAAGACTACCAGAGAATCGTTAAGCGTTCTGCTGGAACTAATCCTGAAATTATGCCTAAAGTTAGAACGACAATGGAAGCTGTCCGAAAGTATGGCGATAAAGTGCTTATTGAAGATTACAAACGAAGATTTGGAGAGGAAAACTATAAATCGCTTTTAGTATCTAAAGCGGAGATAAAAAAAGCATATAAAGAAGTAAGCGAAGAATTTATCTCAGGAATAAAGCAGATGATAAAAAATATCACTGCTGTACATCAAGCACAACTACCAGTAAAAAGGGATACCGTAGTAAATACAGAAAAAGGGATTTCAGTTTGGAGGGAATGGCGACCAATAGAAAAAGTTGGATTATATATCCCAGGGGGAAAAGCCATTTATCCCTCCTCCGTTTTGATGAGTGCTATACCTGCGCAAATTGCAGGTTGTAAAGAAATCGTTATGTGCTCACCTGCAAGAGGTAATGGGCAAATTCCAGCTCCTACACTTGTAGCTGCTGACATGATCGGTCTAACTAAAATCTATAAAACTGGCGGAACTGAAGCAATTGCTGCTATGACTTATGGCACAGAAACAATACCAAATGTTTATAAGATTTTCGGAGCTGGAAATTCATTTGTTACCGCAGCAAAGATGCTTGCACTTGAAACTATAAATATAGATATGCCTGCTGGTCCTTCAGAAGTTTTTGTAATAGCAGACGAAACTGCAAATCCTGCATATATCGCTTCTGATTTACTTGCAGATGGTGAACACGGTGAAGATTCTGCCTGTGTGCTTATTACAACTTCTAAGGAAGTGGCAGAACAGACTATTAAAGAAGTTGAGAAGCAATTACCTAAACTTTCAACAGAAGCAAGAGCTAGAGAATCTATTAAAAGATACGGGTTATTTGCAGTTGTCGATTCGTTGGAAGAAGCTATAGAGTTTACCAATGAATATGCCCCAGAGCATTTAGAGATTATGACAAAAAATCCTGATGCTTTAGTCAAGAAAATTACTAATGCTGGCTCAGTATTCTTAGGTGATTGGACTGCTAAAGCAGCTGGTGATTATGCAACTGGAGCGAATCACGTTTTACCTACGGGTGGAATGGCAAAAATGTATCCTCCTTTAGGAGTAGATGCTTATGGAAAATGGATGCAAGTGCAGAGATGTACAAGGGATGGTCTTTTGCAAATAAAAGATACAGTCGAGACCGTTGCATCAATTGAACAATTACCGGCACACAAAAATTCTGTATCTATTCGTTTTTCAAAATCATAAATATGAAAAGTAATATAAATCAGTTTATAAGACGAGATATTGCACAAATGGAATCATATATTTCTGGTACTTCTGCTGAAGATTTAGCAAATGCGTATAAACAGGATATAAAACAGTTGGTAAAACTTAACGCAAACGAGAATCCTTATGGCATGTCTCCTGTTGCCCAAAAAGCGCTACAACAACTTTTTGCCAATTATTATCCGTGTTCTGATTATCCCATACTTCGTCAATCACTTGCAACTTACACGAAGACAAAAATGGAGAATATTATTGTAGGTTCTGGATCAGATGAAATAATAGATTTGGTCTTAAGAGTTGTATTGGAAGCAGAAGATAAAATTATTATCTGTCCACCTACATTTGGGATGTATGAGATATCGACAAAACTTAACAAAGGAACAATTGTTTTTGTTGATAGAAGTGAAGATTATTCACTAAACATTTCTGAAATTCTTAAAAAGAGTAATGATGAAAAATTGAAAATAGTTTTTATTACCAATCCCAATAGTCCTACTGGCAATTTGACTCCAAAAGAAGACATAGTAAAAATTTTAAAAACTGGCAAGCTTGTCGTTGTTGATGAAGCATATTATGAATTTAGTAAAACAACTTCAACTCCCTTATTAAACAAATACGAAAATCTTATTATTATAAGGACTTTTTCAAAATGGGCAGGACTTGCAGGGTTGAGAATTGGATACGCAATAGCGCAAAAATCGTTTGTTGATCAAATTTTAAAAATCAAACCACCTTTTAATGTCAATATCGCAGCAGAAAAAGCAGCAATTGCAACACTCGGAGATATATCATTTGCAAAAACTTCAATACAAAAAATAATTACGGAACGTGAACGGCTATATAACGAATTAAAACTTGTAAAGGATATACAGGTATACAGAGGATATGGGAATTTTCTTTTAATACAGATTAAAAAGGGAGATTATGAATTATTAAAAAAATCATTTGAAAAAAATAAAATTGCTCTTCGATACTATCCAAAACTCAATAACGGAATTCGTGTAACAATTGGAAAGCCTGAACAAAATAATAAAGTACTTACTGTATTGAAAAATTTCTTCAATAAAAAGAAATATGCTTTTTTGGATCGAGACGGAACACTTATTTTTGAGCCACTCGATACTTTCCAAATTGATAGTGTTGAGAAATTAAAAATTCTTGATGGAGCCATTAAGGGACTCAAAGAACTTATAAAACTAGGATATGAGCTTATCATGGTTACTAATCAGGATGGTTTGGGTACTACTTCGTTTCCAAAAGATGATTTTGAAACAGTACAAAATAAATTCCTTACTATTTTGCGAGATAACGGAGTTAACTTTGAAAAAATATTTATCTGTCCTCATTTACCATCAAAAAACTGTGGGTGCAGGAAGCCAAAAACGGGTCTTGTCAAAAAATTTCTTAGAGAGAATCAAATGGATAAAGTTAATTCATTCGTTTGTGGAGATAGACCAACAGATAAAGTTTTTGCAAAGGATATAGAAATTAAATTTGTTCCCATGCAAACAAATGGAGATTTTTATGAAGCAATTGAAAAAGGAGGCATTGGACTATGAATCGTAAAGCAGTAATAAATCGAAAGACTAATGAAACTAATATAAGTATTGCTCTTACTATTGATGGTACGGGGAAAAGAGAAACTGATATTCCTGTCGGATTTTTAACCCACATGATTGATCTCTTTACGAAGCATGGCTTATTTGATTTGAATATTAAAGCAAAAGGAGATACATATATTGATGAACACCACACTGTCGAAGACATAGGAATTGTGTTAGGTGAAGCGTTTGCTAAAGCGCTGGGAGATAAAAAAGGTATCAAAAGATATGGTTTCTTTATTTTGCCCATGGATGAAACGTTAGCAACAGTTGCTGTAGATTTTGCAGGTAGATATTCATTCCGCTTTGAATGTCCCTTTGTGCGAGAAAAAGTTGGTGATCTATCAACTGAGCTTATAAAGCACTTCTGGGATGCTTTTGCTCAGAATGCAAAAGTAAATCTCTCTATCAAAGTTGAAAATGGAGATAACGAGCACCACAAAATTGAAGCAATTTTTAAAGCGACTGCTCGTGCTATTCGTATGGCATGTGAGATTGATGAACGAATGAAGGATCAAATTCCTTCAACGAAAGGGAAATTATGATAACAGTTATTGATTATGGGTTAGGAAATCTCGCAAGTGTTGCGAATGCTCTTAGTAAGCTGGAAATTCCTTTTGAGATTTCAAGCGATAGTAAGGTACTAAAAAATGCTAAAGCTCTTATCTTGCCTGGAGTCGGTGCAGCAGGTCAGGGAATGGAAAACCTTAAAGCCAGAAATATGGACCAGATAATTGTTGCCCAAGCAAAAAAAGGTATACCAATCTTGGGAATTTGTTTGGGGATGCAATTATTACTCTCATCAAGCGAAGAAGGAAATGTTGAATGTTTAGGATTAATAAAAGGTAGCGTTAAGAAGTTTAATAAAGATTTGAAAATACCGCAAATAGGATGGAATCAAGTTAAAAATAAAAACAATTCAGCATTACTGAAAGAGATTAAGAACAATAGTTATTTTTATTTTGTTAATTCTTATTATTGCGAACCGCAAAACAAAAAAATAACAAAAGGCATTACAGATTATGGAGAAAAATTTTGTAGTGTTTTTGAGGATAATAATTTATATGGAGTCCAGTTTCATCCTGAGAAAAGCGGAGATGTCGGGCTGCAATTGTTAAAGAATTTTTGGGAGGTAGTATGTTAATTATTCCTGCAATTGATATAAGAAATGGCAAATGTGTAAGACTTACTCAAGGAGATTTTGATAGTGAAAAAATTTATTGTATTGATCCAGTAACTATTGCAAAACAGTGGGAAGAACAAGGAGCAGCTATGATCCATGTAGTTGATTTAGATGGTGCAAAAAATGGCACTCTTATAAATCTTGAAGTTATTAAAAGCATCGTTCAATCAGTAAATATTCCTATTCAAGTTGGTGGCGGTATTAGAAATAAAGAAACTGTAAAAGCTCTTCTATCAATTGGTGTATCTAGGGTTGTGTTAGGAACTGTTGCCTTGGAGGATCGAGAAGAATTAAAAGATATCCTAAAAGATTTTGCATTGCAAGTAGCCGTTGCATTAGATACGAAAAATGGGAAATTAATGAAGCAAGGATGGATAAAAAATACTGACAAAAGTACTGTTATAACTGCTTTAGAACTTGAACGCTTGGGAGTACAAAAATTTATTTATACAGATGTGGTAAAAGATGGGACTCTCACAGAGCCTAATTATAAAGAAATTGCTAATTTGATTAAAAATATTATAGTACCTGTAATTATTAGTGGTGGAATCTCCACAATTGCTAGTATTAAACAATTGAAATCTCTAGAAATAGAAGGAGTAATTCTTGGTAAAGCATTATATGAAAATAAACTTACTTTAAAGGAGGCTATCAATGTTGGCTAAACGAATTATTCCATGCCTTGATATTAAAGACGGACAAGTTGTTAAAGGTATAAAATTCTCTAATCACCGAGAAGCAGGAGATCCTGTTAAGCTAGCACAAAAATATGCATCTGAAGGAGCAGATGAACTTGTTTTTTATGATATTACGGCAAGTGCCGACAGAAGAAATATTATGATTGAACTTGTCAAAAAAATTGCTAAAGAGATAAGTATTCCTTTTACTGTTGGCGGTGGCATACGAACGGTTGAAGATATGCAGGCAATTTTGTATGCTGGCGCAGACAAGATCTCAATTAATACACCAGCACTTGAAAATCCAGATCTAATCAATCAGGGGTCGAAAATATTTGGTGCTCAATGCATTGTCATTGGAGTTGATTCGATGTATCTAGATGGAGAAGATATTGTCTTCTCGCATACAGGAAAAGATGAAACAAGAAAATTTACAGGGAGAAATACAATTTCATGGATAAAAGAGGTTGAAAAAAGAGGTGCTGGAGAAATTACACTTAATTCAATGAATACTGATGGTACGAAAAAAGGATATGATATACGACTGCTCAAAAAAATAAATACTTTTCTTCAGATCCCATTAGTGGCTTCGGGTGGAGCAGGAAAATTGGAAGATTTTTCTATGCTTTTCCAACAAGAAGCAGCTGACGCAGCTCTTGCTGCCTCTTTATTTCATTTTAACGAATTAAGTATTGGACAAGTAAAAAACTATCTAAAAGAACAAAATATTTCAGTGAGGATTTAATTATGAAACTCTCTATAGACTTTACAAAAAGTAATGGCTTAGTTCCTGCGATAATTCAGGATTATAAATCTGGAGAAATTTATATGCTCGGATATATGAACGAAGAATCGTTACAAAAAGCCCTCACAACAGGATGGGTTTATTTTTGGAGCAGAAGCAGACAGAAATTATGGATGAAAGGTGAAGAATCTGGAAATAAGCTAAGAGTAAAAGAGATTTTTTCTGATTGCGATAAGGACTCACTACTTATACAGGTAGAATTACTTGGTAAAAACGTATGTCACACAGGCAATAAAAGCTGCTTTTATACCAAGATTGGAGAAAATATATGACATTAGAAGAACTGTATAAAATAATTGAAGATCGTAAAAAAAATATGCCTAAGGAATCGTATGTTGCTTCCCTTTTTAGAGATGGTAAAGATCGTATTATCCAAAAAGTGGGAGAAGAAGCAACGGAAGTAATTATTGCTGCAAAGAATGACTCAAAAGAAAGATTAATAGAAGAAATAGCCGATTTATGGTTTCATTCTCTCATTTTATTATTTGCTTCAAATATTACTATTGATGAGATTAGTGAGGAATTTAAAAAAAGAAACGAAAAGCGATAAAACGATCCTAATCCTTCAGTATTTTGCTCCTGGACTTCCATAACCCCTTGCGGTATCTTGTCCCCTGATGAAAACAGAACAAGAAGTAGAGAAAATGCTGCATATTCTTCAGAAGTGCGAAAAATATTTTTATTGGTATCTTTTGAAGCACGATAAAATTTATATAGAACGCTTCTTCCTTCATACAAAAAAACTGAAAAGAATTGTACAAAAATGGAAAACACAATAAAAATACCGATTGTAGAATATTGCCTTTACGCTCGAAAATCATCAGAAGATGATGAACGGCAAGCAATGTCTATTGACTCTCAAATCAAAGAGATGAATGATATGGCAGTACGTGATGGGTTGTTTATCAAAGAAATCCGAAAAGAAAGCCATTCTGCCAAAATGTCAGGACAGCGACCAGTATTCATGCAAATTATTGACGATCTTCGTTCAGGATTATTCACAGGTATCCTGACATGGGCACCCGACCGCTTGAGCAGAAATGCCGGAGATTTAGGACAACTTGTCGATTTGATGGATCAAAAGAAACTGATCCATATTAAAACCTTCACTCAAGCATTTTCTGATACACCCAGTGAAAAGTTTTTACTCATGATACTTTGCTCGCAAGCAAAACTCGAAAATGATCAGAAAGGAATCAATGTAAAACGAGGAATTCGAGCAAAATGCCAAATGGGCTGGAGGCCTGGACCTCCTCCAATAGGTTACTTCAATCGAGCATTTAATGGAGTCAAAGATATTGTGATAGATCCTGATAGAGCATCCTTTGTAACAGAAATGTTTGAGAGAGTTGCTAAGAATGGCGACAGTGGAAGAACAATAAAAAGATGGTTTGATAAAGTTGGCATGAAAACCAGAGCTGGCAAAGGAGTAACGCTCAGCCAAATCTATCAAATGTTGAAAAATCCTTTCTATTATGGCGAATTTGAGTATCCTATTGGAAATGGCATATGGTATCAAGGAAAACATAAACCACTAATTACAAAAGAAATATTTGATAAAGTACAAAAACAACTTACTACTTCTCCAAAATCAGCGTGGGGAGGTAAAATAATCGCATTTAAAGGATTATTTAAATGTGGAAGCTGCAACTCAAATATTATTGGAGAAGAAAAATGGAGAAAAAGAAAATGGGGTGAGCCTGTAAAACATATTTACTATCACTGCGCCAGACAGCTAAACAAATGTCCTGAACCATATATCAGCGAAGAAAAACTTTCCAAACAAATATTAAGATATATCAATTTTATGAATATGGCACATCCTAATGAGGTACATTTTAAAGGAAAACTTGAGAAAAGTATTCAACATTTTCAAATAGTAAGAGAAGAAGTGCTGTACAAACAAGATATAAATCCAAATTGCTCACCGTTGGATGCAGTAGAGTTCGCAGCATACATTTTAAGAAGTGGAAACATAGACGAAAAAAGAGATTTGGTATTAGCTTTAGATAGACAGCTTTATATTAAGAACAGATTTATATCCGCTAAATTTTATGAATAATACTCTAGATCTTTGTTCATTTTATCCCAAAAGAACTTAACTATTTCATCCTTTGTACAAATCTTTTTATCTCCAAAGTCAGAGTAATCGTTGAGAATATATCCTGCCTTTTGTAGTTCTTTGTCAAAAGATGGGGTAATATGACCATTCATAGAGCTAGCTTTTCCAATAGAATGAGTGTCGAAGTTGTACCCGATATCATTATTACCTATATCACTGAAAAACAAATTGAGAACAAAAAGCGTTTTTCCATCTCTTTCGATCAGTATCATTATTCGATCATCTTTTACACGAACTACTGGGGCATAACTATTGGTTCTTAATTTCGGTAAATTCTTTTCAAACTTTTCAGCTACATAGGAAATCAATGCTTCTGCTTCTTCATACTTGCTGTATGTTCGAGGAATAATTTTGGGCATTGGTAAATCCAATGCATCTTCTAACAACTGATCAACATCTTTTGCAGGAGTGTTAGTCTCATCGACAATCTGTTTTAGTGCATAAGCTAGTTGCTTTGGCGTATAATCTTCTTTTTTAAGATATTGAACATCTTTATGAAGGTATTCTACAGAAACATCGGAGTTATCTAGTTTGATAGGTAGAATGTAACGTTTTCGTTTCGTTGATTCAAGTAATGCCGACTTAAATTCATCCGTAGGAATCGGTTTAGAAAAATAATAGTGCGATATGAAGGGGACAAAGTGTTTTGTTTTATATCCGCTATAAACTTTCCTTTGTTCGCTTATAAAACTTTCTCCCCACTGATCAATTTTTCGATCTTTGTCATAGTAGGTAATTAACCCAAGATCATCACACTCTGCTTTTATTTCTTCGACATATGCTCTGTTTTCACCGGCAAACGAAAAAGCTAAATCGTATTCATTAAAGGAAGATTTTTGAGCATTAGAGACTTTTGCCTCTGAGTTAAATATTGCAGAATATTTTGCCTCAAATTTATCTTTATTAACTTTCATCTCAAAAAAATGTTGCCCTTCATTTTCTACTTTCAAGATGCCATCTTCTTCTAATTTATAAATAATTTCAATTTCTTCTCTACGTGAAGGCCAATCGGCAGCAATCAAGTCACTAATTTGGTATCTCAAAGGCCTACTGCTCGCAGTATGAAGTAATTCGGCCTTTATATTGCCTAAAACAACTTTGAGATTTGTTAAATATCTTTTTTCTGGATCATCCATAGGACACACCTATTATACCATCTATTAGCTTCGAAGGGTTCGAATCCGTAATGAATGGAAATAAAAGAAATATCACCATAGCTTCAATGTTCGCGTTTTGAGGAGCTGAATCATGAGGGTACGGTTGCGATGGTACACGTGTTGGCTGGCGAGTACGGACGAAATTCGAACGTTCTGGCAGTACTCCCAGGAACGATTCTATGTTCCAAACTATTATATACCAGCATAATTCTTAGATACAACTACTTATTTCTTCTTCTACCGATGTACTCTCTTGCAGCTTGTTGTAGAGGTCTGATATTATAAGTGCATAGGAGTATATTAAATGGAATCTCAACTACTATTTTCTTGGAAAAATTTAAAAGTTTCGTGGGAACAGACAAAAAAAGACTGGAATGACTCTGTAAAGCAAGCATTTGAAAACAAATATTGGATAGTTCTAGAGCGACACACATTGCGTACGCTTGATTCATTGCAGACATTATCTGAAGCGATCGCAGAAGCTGATAGTTAAGTACTTATGACTACGGCATTTCAGCAGAGGAGTTTTCTTGAATTATGCGAAGAATGTAGATAAAGATAGTCATGAAAAATAATAAATTCGGTACAGAACCAAATAAAGTGAAATTACTAACTAAGGGAAATGATCTCGTAAGTACTCAGCGTCTAGTATTACATGAGTATTTAATGCGTAGGAAAGCGTATGACGAAGAAAGACTTGCTGCTGAACGTACTTTACATCAAGACAAGGAATCGGCGCAGCAAGAATTAAAGATCACTCAAGATAAAGTCAATAGAATACTAGAAGACGTTAGATCAAAGTTTCAAGACGCAAAAAGTCGAGTCGACACGTATAGTAAAGGCGATTTCACTTTATCTCCACATAATAACAATCCCCCTATTGAAAAAAAAGATATTGAATATTATCACGAAATTGCTAAATCAGCACATGCAGAAATCCAATCTTTCTTTAATAAATACTATAGTAAGAGTAGCGTAAATGGAAAGTGGAGATGGCGTTCTTTCTGGATAGCGCTCATTTTTCTCGTTATCGGCGGGTTTATAATACCGTTCGCTTTTATTATAAGTATTGGCCTTTTCATAGTGACCTTTTTCATTGGTAGATCTTCCACCGAATCCAACCTTTATGATAATTTTACCAATCTGGAATTCGGACTATACTGGTACCATAAATTAGCACACTAAATCGCAAGTAACTCTCAGAGTTATAGGGTTAGTGTAAAATAATAATATGGACCAGAAGATAAAGAAAAATCATCCACCAGCATTTAAAGCAAA
>Ga0137379_10000245_pt1 | contig 47144 bp, 46 predicted proteins | sample SagtaG_18_FD_104812 | JGI IMG/M metagenome (GOLD analysis project Ga0137379, IMG submission 104812) | Vadose zone soil microbial communities from Sagehorn Ranch, Mendocino, California, USA - Sage2_L_80_16 metaG | ecosystem: Environmental > Terrestrial > Soil > Vadose zone | place: USA...
GCCTGTCGGACTGGGTGAAGCTCGAGGTCATCCCCGACCCGCGCTACCTCTTCCCCGACCCCGAGGAGACGCTGAAGGCCGCCCGAGTCCTCGTCGACGAGGGTTTCAAGGTATTGCCGTACATCAACGCCGACCCTGTGCTGGCTCGCAAGCTCGAGGAGATCGGGACTGTCACCGTGATGCCTCTCGGTTCGCCGATCGGATCGGGCCAGGGCGTGCAGACCCTGGAACAGATCCGGATCATCGTCGACCAGGCACATGTCCCAGTGGTGGTCGATGCCGGTATCGGGGTGCCGTCGGATGCGGCCCTGGCGATGGAGATCGGCGCCGACGCCGTGCTGGTCAATACCGCGATCGCCCTCGCCAACGACCCGGCGCTGATGGCGGAAGCAATCAAGGAGGGGGTGGAGGCGGGGCGCAAGGCCTACCTCGCCGGCCGGATCCCCAGACGAGGCGACGCGAGCCCGAGCTCGCCGACCGAGGGCGTCTCGCGACCGAACTAGTAGTGCCCTCGGCCATGGCAGTCGTTCCAAGCGCAGAAGCCGGCCTCCGCGCAGCGGCCCGCGCGACCATTCTCCAGCTGCGCGCGCCAGCGCTCCACATCGTCGATCTGGAGCGCGAGGCCTCGCGACTGGTCGGTTCGTCAACAGTCCCTGTGTTGATCAGCTCGCGCTGCGACGTGGCGCTCGCTTGCGGTGCGGCCGGTGTGAATCTTCCGGAGCGCGACATCTCGACACTCGACGCTCGGATCCTCATCGGTGACAAGCTCGTCGGACGCTCGGTGCACAACCTGGATGGCGCCGTGGCCGCGGAGGCGGACGGCGCGGACTACGTCATCTTCGGCCCGGTGTGGCCGAGCGCAAGCCATCCCGCCGGCGACGCGGTTGGACTGCGGGCACTCGCCCGAGTCGCGCGCGCGGTTCACATTCCTGTGCTGGCGATCGGCGGCGTCAACGAGGATCGGATCCAGGAATGCCGGCGCGCCGGAGCTGCCGGCTACGCCGCCATCGGCATGTTCGAATGATCGCGCTCCAGGTCAACGGCAAGCGGGTGGAGCTCGAACAGCCGACGCCCCTGCTGGTGTATCTGGATGGGCTCGGCGTCAATCCTCGCGTGGTCGCCGTCGAGTACAACGGCGAGATCATCCAGCGCGCCGCCTTTGATTCGGTGACGCTGCGGGACGGCGACCAGGTCGAGATCGTGCGCATGGTGGGCGGCGGACAGGGTTAGCTTGAACACTCCATTTCGGCGGGAGGTGCCTCCGCTGACTTCGCAGATGATTGCGGACCTGGATGATTCATCCCTGGACGACCACGTCTGGTTGCGTCTGCTCGGCGTGTATGAGCCATCAGACCCCGAGACTCTGATGCGCGCTCCGGAGGGAGTTCGCGCCTATATCTGCACTCGCCTCTTTGAGTGGGAGGTTGGAAACGGCGGGCTCCACCAGTACTTCTTCAACAACCCAGATCCGGGCTTGTTGCAGCTCGTCCTCGACGGGTACTCGTTTTTGGGACTCGCCGAAGCCCGACGGATCATTGAGGACGTAGTAGCGCCGGTTGCTGCGAACGAGATTGCCTGGCGAGAGTCACTCCGTGACGGCAGGATCGAGACATTCTTTGCTTCATACGTCGAGAGCAAGCTTCCCGAATATGACGAGCGCATCGCCTTTCATGACGATGAGCGGATTCGATACGTTCGGTCGAATCCTCAGTTGTTCTCGATCTGACGGAGGGCCGTGCGCTCCTTGATCGCCGCTTCCGCTTCGGCTCGCTCGTCCCAAGGTTCTGAGCCTCGCGCGGTCCGCATCGAGCGCTCGTGGCCCTTGCCGGCCAGGAGGATCGTGTCACCGGGCCGGGCGATCTCGATAGCACGGCGGATCGCGGCGCGTCGGTCGATCACGACCTCGAAATCTAGACCCGGCGCCTTGCCCTCGGCGCCGGCCTGCACGTCGCGGGCGATCTCGGACGGGTCCTCGCTCAACGGGTCGTCGGTGGTGATGATGAAAAAGTCGGAGAACTCAGCCGCGGCTCGGCCCATGCCTGGACGGTCGTGGTCCGACCGCGCGGTCGAGCCGAAGACGACCATCAAGCGCCCCCGTGTGAACGGACGCAGCTCGGCCAGCGCGCTGGCGAGTGATCCTGCTGCGTGCGCGAAGTCGATGTAGACCCGAAAGTCCTGGCCGAGATCGACCGGCTCGAGCCGTCCTCGCACTCCTTCGAAACCGGCCAGGCCGCGGCCCACATCCTCCACCGGCACGCCCAGCGCGAGGCAGACGCCGGCCGCGCAGAGCGCGTTGTAGATGTTGAAGCGCGCGGGCACGTTGAGGCTGACTTCTGTCTCGCCGAGCGGCGTCTTCATCCGAAAACGTGAGCCTGAACCGGTGATCGCGAGCTCGAGTGGATGCAGGTCTGACGCGGTGGTCATGCCGTAGGTCCAGCGGCGTTGGATCGGCCTGCCCGCCAAGCGCTCGTAGCTCGGGTCGTCACGATTGAGCACCGCGGTCTTCTCGATGCCCTTGTCGGCTCCTTGCGCCGTCAGGTCGATGAGACGCGCCTTGGCTTCGAGGTAGTCCTCCCAGGTCGCGTGGTAGTCGAGATGATCGTGACCGACGTTGGTGAAAGCCGCGACGTCGAACTCGCACGCGCGGACTCGCTCCTGCACGAGCGCATGGGAGGTGGTTTCAATGACAGCGCAGGCCGCGCCGGCCTCGACCATGCGCGCCAGCCATGCCTGGACCTCCGGAGCCTCATTGGTCGTCTGGCCGCTCATGTTGTCGACCTCGCGGCCGCTGATCTTGAAGGACACGGTGCTCATCGCACCGGCCACCATTCCGCTCGCCTGCAATACGTGCTCCGCCATATGCGTGACTGTCGTCTTGCCGTCGGTCCCCGTAATTCCCGCCAGCTTCAGGCTGCGTGAAGGCCTGCCGTAGAACTCGGCGGAGAGCTCGGCGAGCCCGATGCGGGTTGAGGCCATGCGCAGCACCGCGACGCCTGCGGGAACCTTCACCGTGGGTTCGACGGCTACGGCCGCCGCGCCATTCGCGACGGCGTCCGCGATGTAGTGGTGGCCGTCGACGCGCAGCCCCTGGACCGCGACAAAGAGGTCGCCGGGACTGACGCGGCGGGAGTCGTAGGCGATCCCCGTGATCTCGACCTCGGGATGGCCTTCGAGCACGGCTCCGGTGCCGCGCGCGAGCTCGTCAAGCCGCATGTCGCTGAGAATAGTCGCGTCGTGGTTGCTGAAATCGGCGGGCGGCGTTTCGACTGGGGCTCGCGCACCTACGTGATGGGCATCGTCAACGTCACCCCCGACTCATTCAGCGGCGATGGCCTCGGAGATAATGTCGAGGCAGCCGTCAAGCAGGGCCTTCGCATGGTTCGCGAGGGCGCGGACATGGTCGACGTCGGCGGCGAGTCGACGCGGCCTGGTCATGTTCCGGTGACGGCGGCCGAAGAGGTCGCGCGGGTCGAGTCGGTGGTGCGGCGCTTGGCGGGCGAGACGGACGTGCCCGTTTCGATCGACACCTACAAGGCAGAGGTGGCAGAGGCGGGGGTGTCCGCCGGGGCGACGATGGTCAACGACGTTTGGGGACTGACCAGGTCGCCAGCCATCGCAGACCTGGCCGCCAGGCATGGATGCGCGCTTGTCGTCATGCACAACCAGGACGGGACCGACTACTCGGGTGACCTGATGGACGAGGTCATGCGATTCCTCGCGGTCGCCGCCTCACGCGCGGTCGCGGCCGGCGTGCCGAAGGAGAAGGTCATCGTCGATCCCGGGATCGGCTTCGGCAAGACCGCCGACCAGAACTGGGAGGTCATGCAGAGGCTCGATGAGCTGAAGGAGCTTGGCCATCCGATCCTCATCGGCACGTCACGCAAGTCGTTCATCGGCAAGCTGCTCGACCTTCCGGCAAGCGACCGACTCGAGGGGACCATGGCCACCGTCGTCGCCGCGGTGCTGCGCGGGGCAGACATCGTCCGCGTGCACGACGTCCTCCAGATGGCCCGCGCGGCCCGCGTCGCCGACCGCATGCGGTGACGAAGGTCTACCTGGGCCTCGGCTCGAACCTCGGCCCGCGGCTGCGCAACCTGAGCGCCGCCCGGAGGCGACTGCGTGAGAAGGGAGTCCGCATCCTGCGCCAAAGCCGCGTCATCGAAACCGAGCCCTGGGGCATCCTGGACCAGCCTCGATTCCTGAACCAGGTAATAGAAGGTGAGTGGCAGGGCACGCCGCGACAGCTGCTCGAGGCCGCCAAGGAAGTCGAGCGAGAAGGCGGGCGCGCCAGGACGCGGCGCTGGGGACCGCGCGTCATCGACGTCGACATCCTGCTGTTCACCGGCCGGCGTGTAGATGAGCGCGACCTGGTCATTCCGCATCCGCGCATCGCGGAGCGACGCTTCGTGATTCAGTCGCTGCAGGAGCTAGGAGTCAGGTTATCCCCACGAAGTCAGAGGCTACGCCTGGACTTCGCGGGGGCCCCTAAGAGGGGCGCGCGTTTGTGAAGCGGTAGCCGATACCCGGAACAGCAAGGATGTAATAAGGACGCGAGGGCTGCGTCTCGATCTTGCGGCGCAGGTTTCTGATGTGGACGTCGATCACACGCGTCTCGATCGGGTACTCATAGCCCCAGATGGAGTTCAGGATCTTCTCCCTGCTCAACACCTTGCCGGCGTTGCTGGCGAGGAATGTCAGCAGGTCAAATTCCGTGTGGGTGAGCTCCACCTCTTTGCTTGCCTTGTAGGTACGGCGCTCATTGACGTCGATGACGAGGTCGCGAAACTCGAGACGGCTGCGCATCGCCTCTGCGTTCTCGAGCCTTGCGCGTCGCAGATGCGCGGCCATCCGAGCGACCAGCTCGCGAAGGCGCAGGGGTTTGGTGACGTAGTCGTCAGCGCCGATCTCCAGCGCGACCACCGCATCGATCTCGTCCGACCTGGAGCTCATCATGATCACCGGCACCGAGGCGTCCAACTTGCGCAGCTCGCGGCATACGTCGAAGCCCGCCGCATCGGGCAGCGTCACCTCGAGGAGGACTACGCTTGGCCGCGAAGACTCGACCTGGCGAAGTGCCTCCGACCCGGCGTCCGCCTCCACCACCTGATATCCGTCCTGCTCGCAAACCAGCTTGATCTCGCGACGGGTCGTTGTGTCCGGCTCCACGACAAGGACCTTGCGGGACGATTCCGCCACAGCCATAGAACAATCCTAACCGATCTGAAGGATTGTTAGGGAATGTTGTGTTTCAAGCCCCGAATGTAGGCTCTCGTTTTACGCTCGGCGGCGATCAGCCGCGCGCCGGCGGCCGAAAGGACGAGCTCCCAGCTCCCGACGTTTGCCACCTCTTCGCCGCCGAACTCCGACTTGAACAGGCCGATCCCCTCCAGGGGATGACCGGGTCGAGCATTCGGCGGCGGGATGCCCCAGAAGTCGAAGTCGGTGCACCCGGCTTCCGCCGCGCTGGAGATGGCCGACCACCATGCGAGGTCGTTGCCCATCAGCTCTCGGCGGCGCCCGCTGCGGCCGGCGAAGAGGCTGTAGGCGCGGCCTCCGTGGCGGGCCACCAGAACTGTCGCCAGTGGCTCCCGGTTGTCGGGCGCGAACGCGGTGTAGGTGCGACACCAGGGCAGCACGTCAAGCAGAAGCTCGTAGTAGCGCCTGTCCGGCAGGTGAATCGACTCGCGTCGCTCGACCGCCGCGGACTGCCGCGCGAGCTCCGCGGCATCCTTGCCCTCCTCGACCACGACTCCGCGCTTGACGCCGGTGCGGATGTTGTAGCGACGACCGTGGCGAAACGTCGCGAGCAGCTCGTCCGGCGGCAGCAGCTTGAGGATCCGCGTGTGCTGAGGCTGCGTGGGGGCGACGCGCGTGAATCGTTTCCCGGTCAGGATCTCGGCCAGGCTCTCTGGTGCTTCAGGCTCGACAACCAGGCGCGCGACCCGAGAGTTGCGCGACCAGTCGATGAGCGAGTCGATCGCGTCGGGGGTCGCCGGGACCGGGCCGCGTGGGACGTATGCCTCGCGTACCGGACCGACCTTGCGCACGAGCACGCTGGCCATTGCCCCGTGCGAAGGTGACCTCACGCGCTCGACGGTCCAGCCCGCACGTGCCTGCACCTCACCCCATGCCCACGTCTGCAACAACGGCGCCGGCGTGGCGCGCTCATCGAGGTCGTGATCCCAGCGTTCGGCTTCGCTGCTCATCCGGGACCGACTTCCATGACGAATGCATTCTCGAGATGCGCGATGTCGTTGACCCCGCCGACCAACATGCGGCCGTCCCGTTTCTCGAGCAAGGTGATGGACGCGTTCTGGATCTTGAAGGGAAACAGGCCGCGGCTCGGCCTGCCGACCACGCGGTGGAGCGCAACCTGGATCACGCCACCATGCGTCACCACGAGCACGTCGCCGTGTTGATGACGACGAAAGATTTCATCCAGCGCCGAGGCGACCCGCGTCTCGAAGTTCGCCGCGCCCTCGCCGCCCGGCACCACATCCCAATCCGGCTCCTCGACCCAGGCGGCCCAGGCCTCAGGAAATCGCTGCTCGATCTCCTCCGTGCGCAAGCCCTCCCACTCGCCGAGATAGATCTCGCGCAGGGAGGTCATCGCTTCGGGCTGGACGCGGACCAGGGCGCCGATGGCTTGCGCGGTCTCGAACGCTCGCTTCAGATCGCTGGCGTAGAAGCCGGCAAGCTCGCGACCGGCCAGCCGCACGCCCAGGAGCTCGGCCTGGCGGAGCCCCTCGGGCGAAAGCGGAGGGTCGAGCTGGCCCTGGATGCGGTGCTCCCGGTTCCAGGTCGACTGGCCGTGGCGCACGAGCACGACGCGCGCCGGGGCTGTACGTGGTGCAAGAGGTGCGGCATCCCCGCCCTCCGGCTCGGGCGCGACACCACTATTTGAGGGGACGCCGGTTTCCGGAACGGCACCCCCGCCTTCCGGCCCTGGGTCGGCAGCGGCCCTGTAGGGGATGCCGGTCTCCGGACGCGCGGCTCTGATCTCGATGCCTATACTAACTTTCTCTTAATTCTCGATCGGGCTGCGCCGATCTCAGGAGAAGACTCTTGCATTCGCACGGCTCGCTGGCCGAAAACCCCCTTCGATCGCTTCTCGAATCCGCTCAAGGCGAGCGGTCCACCGGTACCCTCAACGTCCGCAATGGCAACGGGCAGTCGGCCTCGCTGTACTTCCTGTTCGGCCATCTTTTTCACGCCCAGAGTGACGGGAAGTCAGGCGACGAGGCTGTCGTCAACGCCCTTCACTGGACGAAGGGCGACTTTGACTTCGACGCCAAGGCCAAGCTGCCGGCGGACGAGACGGTTCGGGCCGGAATCCCTGAGCTGGTCCACGCGGCGGAGTCCGCGCCGAAGCCGGCGGCGGAACCCAAGCCCGAACCACATCCTGAACCACGGGTGGAGCATGCAGAGCCTCGAAACGAGCGAAAAGAGCATGCTGAATCGGAGAGAAAGGTGGAAGCCCCCCAGCCAAGACGTGGCGTGAAGCACCGCCCGCAGCCGAAGCACGGCCGCGAGCCGATCCCTGTCCCGGCGGGCCAGATCCTCTACGACTCGCTGAAAACGTCTTTCGTCGACTTTCCGCGCCTGCTCACCACGCTCGAGCGCGAGGGCTACACGGGATACGTAAGACTGCTGACGGACGATGCGTCCGGCCTGATCCTGTTTCGTGAGGGTTCGGCGCTCGAGTGTCTTTACGACGGCGCCGCTGAGGCGGGCAGTCTCGTCCTTGGCAAGTCCGCGCTGAAGGAGTTCAACGACGACGTCACCGCGGGGCATGGCGTGCTCGACGTCGTGGGGCTGTCGCCCGAGCTGATCGACGGACTCTACGAGCTCACCGTGTCGAGGCCGATGTACACCGAGCTGTACGCCGGGTGGGTCGACATGAAGGCGCTGCTGAGCTTCTTGAGCGACCGCAAGCTCAGCGGGAGCGTGATGATCCGCTCGGGCGCGGGGACCGGCGTCATCATCCTGTCCGGCGGCGAGCTCGCGGGCGCGTACACGAGCGAGTCGCGCGACATCTCAGACAAGCCCGATCGCGCCCTGGCGCTCTGCGACGACCCCAACGCGATGATCGAGGTCAAGTCGGCCGACTCCACGCCGCACCCGCCGCTGGACGTCGAGGACGTGGTCGGCGGGCAGAGGGCTCGCCAGGCACCGTCATCCTTCGCCGCGCCCGCACCGCAGCCGGAACCCGTGCCTCCGACCAATCCAACTCTGCCGGTGATACCGGTGGAGCCGCCCACGGCGCAGATTCCGACCGGTTCGTTCTCCGGCTTCACCCTGGCGCCAACGCCGGCGCCGGTCGCGCCGACCACTCCGCCGAGGTCGGCCGGACCTCAGCTGGACTGGGGCTCGATCGTGGCCGAGCTGCAGGCGATGGCGGAGGACGCCCTCGGCAACCGGGCGCGCAAGGTGAAGGACATCCTGGGGGCCGCGGACCCCTCCCTCGCCGGCATCGAGGCCGCGATCGACCAGATCCCGAGCATCTCGCTGCTGTTCGTGGATTCCTCGCGCCTGGAGCAGCTGGCGCAAGAGATGAGGGCGCGCCTCAAGTCCCACCTCTAGGCGGTTCGTGTAAAACCGTTAACAGGGTGGGTTGGCATTCGTTCTTTTCTCGCCTAGCCTCGAGCCAGGCTGGTATGGCTCGGGGGAGGGGGCCGATGGGAGAGGGAGGGCCCTCGAGGCGGTGCGCCATCTTGGCGGTGGGCGCCCTGGTGATGCTCAGCCTCGGCCTTTCCGCATGTGGCGGAGACCCGCCCCAGATCGTCGACTACTCGCCGCAGCGGAACACGGTCGACGTTTCGACGGCCGCGCCCTTGGGCATCACCTTCGACCACGACGTGGACCCGGCATCGGTGGAATCCCGCCTCCACCTCTCACCCGCCACCAGCGGGTCCATCGAGTGGGTCAACGGCCATCAGCTCGTCTACCGGCATCCGACGCTGCGCACATTGACGACATACGAGGTCATCCTCGAGTCCGGCTATCGCGACCTCGCCGGCAACACGTACACGCTCCGCCACCACTGGGGCTTCACCACCGAAGCTCCCCCCAACCTCACCGCCTCGACGCCCACCAACGGTGACGGCGGCATCGACGCATCGGCTTATCTGAGTCTTGACTTCACGCGAGCGATGGACCCAAGCACACTGAAAAGCGCGCTGTCGATCAGTCCCAACGTCCCCTTCGAGGTCAGGCTCGATCCAACGGATGCCCGGCGCGCGATCATCGCCCCCTCCCAGCTCCTCGCGCCCCACACCACGTACCAGATCCTGATGAACACCGCCGCCCTTGACGTGGACGGTAACCAGCTCGGCCACGACGCGACCCTCACGTTCAGCACCGGGCCGCTGCAGCAGCTACATCACTGGATCGCCTTCGCCACCGACGGCATCGACGGTTCGTCCGGAGGCTTGTGGATCGTCAACGAGGCCGGGTTTCCGCGCCAGCTGTCCGATTTGGGCGACGTGCGAACGTTCAACTGGTCGCCCGGCGGCGACTCGCTATTGATCGAGGATCAGAACGGCTCGTGGTGGCAGTTCACGCCCGGGGGCACCACCGCACGCCTGAGCTTCAAGGCGGCCTGGGCCGGCACGCTCGCGGCCGGCATGGGATATGTCTACGTCGATGGCCAAGGCGTCCTGCACCGCCAGGCGGCTGACGGAGCCGACGACATCATCGCGACTGACGTCGCCGAGGCTTCGGTCGCGCCTGATGGGTTGCGGGTCGCGTTCATCCACGCAACCTCCGACGTCAATGAGGTCTGGGGTTACGACGTGGGCCTGCGCGCCCGCTACCAGCTGGCCCTCGACACCGCCCCGGTGAGCGGAGTGGCATGGGATCCCGCGGGAAAGCGCATCGCCTACCTGCGCCAGGACCCAAAAGGGGCCAGCCTCCGAGTGCGCAACCTGACGGGGGCCTCCACGACAGCGACGCTCACGACAGGAGACATCGGCAGGCCGGCATGGCTTCCGGACTCGACGCATCTGGTTTTCTCGGCGGCCGTCTCGACCCCGACCGGAGTGCTGCACAAGGCGTTCGTCGTCAACGTCGTATCGCCCCCGACTGCGCTCAGCCTGTCCCTGGGGCTGCCCTCAGAACCGATCGACGTGACCTCGCCTGTCTCATCGCCCGACGGTCACCAGATCGCCTTCTTGAGTCGCGACCAGGTCTGGCTCATGAACGCCGATGGCACCAGGCCTACAGCGCTGACGAGGGAAGACCCGCAGACCTTTCCTTACTCCTGCCGGGCGCCGGCGTGGACGCGAACCTGAGCCCGCTCTACCACGCCGTCGAACAATTCCTCCAGACGGTCAGCGGTCCGCATCCACGAGAACCGCTGAGCTAGAAGCCGCCCCCGGCGGCCCATCTGCTGAGCCAAGTCCGGATTGTCGAGCAGGCGGCCGATGCGTTCCGCGTATGTCGCCGGGTCATGGGAGTCGATGAGGTAACCGCTGACGTCGTCGCGGACGACTGAGCGCAGGCCAGTCACTCCCGAGCCGACCACCGGGCGACCGCAGGCCTGGGCTTCCAAACCGACCAGTCCAAACGACTCGCTGTAAGACGGCATCACGCAAACGTCAGCCGCCGAGTAGAAGTACGGCAGCTCGTGGTGCGCGACCGAACCGAGAAAATCGACGCGGTCGCGCACCCCGGCCGCGGTCGCGATTGCCTTGAGGCGTTCCATCTCACTCTCGTCGCCGTCCATGCTGTCCTCGCCCAGGATGAGCAGGCGAACATCGTCATGGGCCCGGTCGCGCAGCAGGGCCAGCGCCAGGATCGCGACCTCGACCCCCTTCAACCGCTCCAGGCGGCCAACGAAAAGCAACAGCCGGCCCGGGCCGTATCCGATCTTGCGCCTGGCCTCATCCCGGTCGATCGGCTGGAACACGGCGAGGTCGACGCCAGGCGGGACCACAACGACGCGTTCCGGGTCGGCTCCGTAGCCATGCACCAGGTCCCCGGCCTCCTCGCCTGTGGATGCGATCAAGAGATCAGCCTGGCGGGAGATCTCTCCCTCCACGCGAATTCGGAGCGCAGGCTCCGGGTGCGCGCCGGCCGCGAGCGTCCGGTTCTTGACCAACCCCAGGGTGTGCGCGATGTGAGCCCAGCCCGCGGACATTTGAGGCCGCAGGAGGCACGCGACCTCGCCGGAAAGCCAGTAATGGGAGAAGAGCATGTCGTACGCAAAGCCCTCTCGCTCGGCGAACTCGAGGACCTGGTTCGCAAACGCCGGGACCTGGCCGTAGAGGCTGTACTTGTCGAGATCCCGGCCGGCGGGCAGGTAGATCACGCACGAGTTCTGTGCGAGAGATTCCATGGCGGGCTCCCTCGCACCCCTACGGGTGAAGACGTCGCTGGCGATCCCGCGTTCGCTGAAAGCCGCGCAGATCTCGCGGACGTAGACATTGAGTCCGCCGTTGGCGTTCTGGCCCAGCGACGCCGTGGGCGAGGTGTGCATGGAGATGACCGCGATCCGGCGTGCGGTGCGGTCGGAGATCAGGCGGTCTGTCTCAGCCACGGTACGCCGATCTCGCGTCAAGCCAGCGTCTCGAGACGCAGCAGAAACCGGAACGGGAGACCGGCGAACAGGAAGCCATAAGAAGTAAAACCTACGACCGTCGGCGGTATTCCCGCCCGAACCGGCACCCAACGGGCGCGAACCGGCTGGATATGATTTGGCCTAGATGCGAGTCAGCAAAGGGCTCCTCCTGGCGGTGGGAATACCGGCTTTCTTCATCCTGACGGGCATCTCCACCCTTGCGGACACCTCCCCGTCGCCCCCAGCGGGCTCGACGGCGAGTGGAGCGACCGCGCTGCCCGGAGATCCCACGAAGGGGGCCACCCTGTACGCCCAGAACTGCGCCACGTGCCATGGCGCAAGCCTCGAGGGCGGAATCGGTGCAGTGCTCAACCCGATCGACAAATTGCCCGGCGTCCCCAACACGCTGGACCCCAACTTCCTGATCGACATCATCACCAACGGCCGCCAGCCGCAGCCCGGCGACCCCAAGCAAGCCATCATGCCGGCCAAGGGCGGCAACAACAAGCTCACCGAGCAGGACGTCAAGGACCTCGCCGCGTTCATCATCGAGCAGAACCGCATGGCAGGCGGCGGTGCGCTGTCACCTGGCGAGCTCGCCAAGCGCACGATCCTCTGGGTCAGCATCGCCATCATCGGGATGGGCTTCATCACGTACCTGCTGGCCACCTACAACATGCGATGGATCGCGCGCCGCGCAGCGGCGCGACGGAAGTAACCCAAGCCGTAGCCCTGTATCCAACGCCAGCCGGTGGCTCACCGCGCGTGCTCATTCTTTTCAGCGACACGGGTGGTGGGCACCGCGCAGCGGCTCGCGCCCTCACCGACGCGCTGAAGCTGCTCGACCCGACCTGCGTCGTCACGGTCGCCGATCCCCTCATCGGGCAGGGTCCAACCATCGTGCGGCGGCTGGCGTCCCTCTACTCGCCGGTCATCCGGCGGTCGCGGGCGGCTTGGGGCGCGGTCTATCACTCGAGCAACACCCAACCGACCTTCGCCGCGATACGTGCGGTGTTCGGGCCGGGCGTGCGCAGGGTCGTGGTTCATCTGCTCAAGCAGCACGACCCCGATGTGGTGCTTTCGGTCCACCCGCTTTTGAACCACATCGCGCATCAGGCGATCCGGAAGAGCGGCCGGCCGCGCGCGCTGATGACGGTGATCACCGACCTGGTCGACTTCCACCGCGGATGGACCTTCAGCCAGGCCGACCTCGTAGTCGCGCCGACCGAGGACGCGAGGAGGGTAGCGCTACGGCGACGTGTGCCGGCCGACCGCGTGAAGCTGCTGGGCCTGCCCGTCGACCTGCGGTTCCGGCCGCCGGCGCCAGGGGAGAAGCAGGCCCTGCGCAGGCGGTTCGGGCTCGATGAGCACCGATTCACCGTCCTCGTGATGGGCGGTGCCGCAGGCGTCGGGCACCTCGCGGCGCAGGTTCGCAGCCTGGCGGTCGAAGCGCATCCGTGGCAGCTCGTCGTGGTGTGCGGGCGCAACGAGAAGTTGCGACGGCGGCTCGCCGAGCTCGAGGCATCCACTCCGATGCTGGTGACTGGCTTCGTGGATTACATGCCCGAGCTGATGCGCGCATGCGACCTCGTCGTCACCAAGGCCGGCCCGGGCGCGATCGCGGAGGCGCTGGCGACCGGGCTGCCGCTCGTGATCACCGGATTCTTACCGGGACAGGAATCGCCCAACGTCGACTTCGTCGTCGAGTCCCGCATCGGCGCCTTTGCGCCGAAGGAGTCGGACCTGCTCGACGAGGTGCGCGTGATGGCCGAGGGCGGGCCGACATGGCGAGAGATGTCGGCCAAGGCGGAAGACATGGCGCACCCCTACGCGTCGTCAGACATAGCGCGTGAATGCCTCCTGCTTGCGGCGCGCTACAGGGCGTCGGTGCAGGCGAGCCGGTAAGGACACAGGCGGCAGCGGCGCCGCTCGGGTCGCGATTCGAATCGCCCGGCTCTGACGCCCTCGGCCACCCGGCTGCCCTCGACCTCCGCGTCGCGCACGATTGCGCCGACGCCTGAGACCTGCACCGAGTCGCCCGACGCCAGGTAAACGACCTCGAGCTCCAGCGGCTCGAGCTTCAGCGCTCCGGTCGCGCCGAGCGCGTAAAGCGCCACCTGTAGGTCCCGCCGGCGGCGTGCGATTGGCCGGCCGCTTTTGTAATCGATGATCCGCCAACCGTCGCGTGTCCGATCGATGCGGTCGATGACACCGCGGAGGTTCCATCCGTCGACGGCGATGTCAAATGGCTGCTCGAGGTAGACCGGCACGGGATCGAAACCGCCCCGAACGCGATACGCCTCCAGGTCCGCGGCCCCATTGCGTTTGAAGGCAGGCGCTCGCCGTGGATCAGGAAACGCGGTGGCGTTCCAGACCTCCTGATGAATCGACTTGAGGCGCGATGCGCTGACCGGCCGGCCCTGCTTTCGGAGCTCGCCTGCCCGCCGCAGCACCTCATGCAGGATGACGCCGTGCACCGCCTCTGCGCTCTGGACGACCGGCAGCCGCTCGACGTGTCGATACCAGTACTGGCGCGGGCAATCCTGGTACGCGCTGATCGCGCTGTAAGACAGATGGACGTCACGGCCGTGACCATCGACGGCGGCCGGCGCAGGCGGCGATGCAGCCGCCGCGACCTGGGTATCCACCACGACGCGAGGGCCGGCCTCGCGCACCTCGTTGAGGAAGCGGCTCTCCCTCCAGCGACGGCCTCCTTCGTAATGCGTGGCGCGGGTGAGATAGAGGCGCCGGCGAGCGCGCGTCATCGCCACGTAGAGAAGCCTCCGCTCTTCCGCGATCACATCCTCGCGGCCGCGGACCAGCGGCTCGAACACGGCGGGCGGCAGCTCGAACCTCGGCGAGCGCGAGGACTGGGGCAGGCGCCCTTCGACCAGGGCCGGCACGAACACCGCGTCGAACTCGAGCCCCTTGGACTGATGGATCGTCATGACCTGGATCGCGTCGGCCGCCTCAACCGGCGCCGGCGCTTCGTCTTCGCCCGAAAGCAAGACGAGCTCGAGACGCCGCATGAAGGCATCGAGCGAGTGGTCGGCTGACGTCTCGCAGAACTCGCCGATGTTTTCAGCAAAACGACTCACGTTGGCCGTCGCGCCCGGCAGCTCTCCGGCGTAACCGGATTGTTCCATCAGCTCGAAAAAGAGATCGCGCACATCGAGCTGCTTTGCCGCCCCCGCGAAACGCTCGAGCAGAGGCTGCAGGGCTGCGGCCGCGGGTCGTGCGAGTGCGACCAGGTCGCCTGGATCTCGAATCACACGCAGCATTGCGATGAGGTCCTTGATCTCCGGTTGGTCGTGGAAACCGTGGCCGCCTATCACGACGTGAGGGAGGCCCTGCGCCGCAAGGGCCGCCGCGATCGGCCGTGCGATCGCGTTGGTTCGACACAGGACAGCGATCGAGTAGAGCGGAATCCCGGCGTGCGCGAGCGCTTCCGACTCGCGCGCGATCGACGACGCTTCGGAGATCGCGTCGGCACACTCCCACATCTGCACGGCCGGTCCGCTTTGCGGCGCGCGCAGCTGTTTGGTCAGACGGTCCGGGTTGTGGTCGATCAGCGCGGCCGCGGCGGAGACGATGCGCCGCGAGCTTCTCCGGTTCCGGCCGAGCGTGATCGTCCGCGCCGCCGGGAAGCTGCCGACGAATCGTTCGAGGCTCGCGCGGGACGCGCCCCGGAATCGGTAGATGGACTGGTCGTCGTCACCGACCACGAAGGGATCTGCGCCACCGGCGACGAGCTCGACCAGCCGTTCCTGCGTCAGGTTCAGGTCCTGGTACTCGTCGACGAGCACGTGCGGATATCGGTTGGCGTAGCGGCGCAGCACACCGGGATTGTTTTCGAATAGCCTGACCGCCAGCAGTAGGAGGTCGTCGAAATCCAGCAGCCGCAGCTTGCGGCACTCCTTCTCGTAGGCGCGGAACAGCCTCACGCATGCGCGCATCAGGGCGGCTCGCTCACGGTCCTCAGCCGAGTCGGCCCAGGCCGCCAGCCGCCCGATCCCGATGAGCTCCTGCTTCATGCGCTCGAACATCTGCAGGACCGGCGCGACCAGGTCGTCCGGCCGCTCGTCGCCGGTCAAAGCCGCATCGCCGATGCTCCACATCAGCTCGCGGGCCAGGATCCAGCGGTCGGCGCCGGTCAGGATGCGAAATCCGGAGGGTACGCCGATCGCTCCGCCATCCTCTCGCAGCCAGCTCAGCGCGATCGAGTGAAAGGTGCCGACCGCCGGCGCAGGCGCGTCGATGAGGGCTTCGATGCGATCGCGCATCTCCCGCGTGGCGCGGTCGGTGAAGGTCATGACGAGGATCGCGTCTGGCGACACTCCCCGGGCGACCAGGCGTCGGAAGCGCTCCGCGATGACCGCCGTCTTGCCGGTGCCCGCACCGGCCACCACCCGGACAGGTCCCCCGCCGAGCGCGGCCGCCCTCTGCTGCTCCAGTCCGAGCCTCATGAGGGCGTCGAGCGTCCGATCCGGACCCGAAGCGTCCGGACCTTGCGGCCGAGGTCTGGCCGGTTGAGCCGGGCGAGGATCGTCTCTGCGTCAAGCCTCAGCTGGTGGGCGAGCGCAGGGCTGGAGGTGGTCACGAGAAGGGTGCCTGCGCGAAGCTCGACCTCATCGCACAATCGGGCGACGTCAGGACCGAGCAGGGCGCGGAATGCGACCGCAACCTGACCGCCCAAAAGGCGCGCCCCCCCGGGCTGGCGGCGCATCACGCGCGGCAGGATATTGCCCAACTTATCCACAGGCTTCGATCTTCCCCTCGCTGACCGTCCAGACCATCGCCCTGGCGATCAGATCGGGCGGAAACGGACCGGCTTCGACGGATGTGATGATCACCTGGCCGCCCGCGGCGACCTCGGCCAGAAGCGCCGCCCGACGCCCGCCGTCCAGCTCCGAAAGCACGTCGTCGAGCAAGAGCACCGGCCGCTCACCGGTTCGAGCGTGGATGAGGGCGGCCTCGGCCAGCTTCAAGCTGACCACGGCGGTGCGCTGTTGGCCCTGCGAAGCGTACGACCGGGCCTCCCGTCCCTCGAGCTGGACGACGAGGTCGTCGCGGTGCGGACCGATGCTGGTCGAGCCCCGCCGCAGGTCTTCCGCCAGTGAGTTATTCACAGCTTCGGCCAGGTTTTCCGGAGGCCCCTCATAGCGGATTTCCAGGCTTTCCCCGGATGCGATTTCGGCGTGGCACCTGGCCGCTTCGGGCGCCAGCTGGAGGACCGCCTTGGCCCGCGCGGCTGCGATCTCAACGCTCACCTGGACCAGCTCCTGGTTCCAGGCGTCGAGCACGCCCTGCCCACCATTGCCGCCCTGGCCGGCAGCGATTTGCTTGAGCAGGCTGTTGCGCTGCTCGAGCACGCGGCGAAGGCCGGCAAGCGCGCGAGCGTATCCCGGCTCGACCTGGACGAGCGTCTGGTTCAGGAAGCGCCGGCGAAGTTCCGGTCCGGCCTTGATCAGGCCCAGGTCGTCGGGCCAGAACAAGGCGACCCTGAAATGGCCGGGCAGGTCGACGGCGCGCCGGCGGGCACCGTCGACTTCGATCACGCGGCGAGTGCGCTCGCCTTCAACCGCCAGAGTGATCGCGATCTCTCGCCGGCTGGCACCGGTTTCGACTTCCGCCTCGATTCGCGACCCAGGCCCGATCGGTCCGACCAGCTCGGATTCGCGACGAGCCCGCGGCGAAGCCGACAGGGCAAGCATCGCAACCGCTTCGAGCAGGTTCGTCTTGCCCTGCCCGTTGGCGCCTATGAAGACGTTGAGGCTGGGGCCCGGCACGAGGTCGAGCTGAGCGTAGTTGCGGTGGTTCTTGAGCTGAAGCCGGCGAAGGCGCACCTTACCTCTGCGCTCTCTGGCGGGGTCCCCGCGAAATCACAGCGCGCCGCTCCGCAGCCCGCTTCGCGGCCTCCATCGCGGGTCCTCTGATTTCGTGGGGATTAGGACATTGCCACCCGCACGGGCATGATCACGTAGAGGTAGTGCTCCTTGCCCGGCGGTCGCATGAGCCCCGGGCTGAGAGGCCCGTCGAACAGCAGCTCGACCTCGTCCTCTCCGATCACACCGAGGGCATCCAGGACGTAGCGGGCATTGAACGCGATCTGGATGTCTGAACCATCGACGTCGGCCGCCATCTCGGCCTTGCTGTCTCCAACCTCGTTGGTGGTGGCTGAAAGTACCAGTGTCCCGGCCTGCGCCTTGACCCGGATGACGTTGGCGCTGTCGCGAGCGAAGAGCGACACGGCGCGAACCGTCTGGGTGAGCTCGCTGGTCGAGACCTTGACCTTGGTCGAGCTCTTGCTGGGGATAACCTGTGCGTAGTTTGGATACTTTCCGTCGATGAGCCTGGAGGTCAGCTCCGAGCTGCCGGCCCGGAAGAAGACCTGGTTGCGGGCCTTGGAGATGATCACCTCGACCTTGCCCGGCTCTCCTTTCAGCACCCTCGACAGCTCCGCCAGCGCACGCGCCGGCACGATCAGGCTCGCCTCGAGGTCGGTCGATCCGGCGGCCGCCAGCTTCCGCACGGCCAGGCGATGGCCATCCGTCGCGGCGAGCGTAAGGTTGCCGCCCTGAACCTGCACGAGCACGCCGGTCAGGACCGGGCGGGCCTCGTCGGTGGAGGCTGCCATCTGCGTCTGCTCGACCGCACCCACCAGGTCGTCCAGCGCAACTTCGAGCCTGTCTCCTTCATCGGGTCGCGGCCCGGGCGGGAACTCCTCGGCCTCGATGCACTTGATGTGAGTGTCGAATCGAGCGCACCGCAGGGCCAGAGACTGGGTGGCAGGGTCCAGCGTCATCTCCAGGTCGTCGTCGGGCAGGGTGCTGACGAAGTCGGTGAGCAACCGGGCCGGCGCGGTGGTCGACCCTTCGACGGAGACCTCAGCGGGGACGAGCTTCCGGATGCCTATTTCTAGATTCGTGGCTGTGAGCGCCAGGCCATCCGATGTCGTCTCGATGAGGATGTTGTTGAGGATCGGCAGGGTGGTCCGGCTGGAGATGGCGCGGGACACGACCTGCAGCGCTTGCCCCAGGACCGCGGGCCTGCAGGTGACCTTCATTTGAGCAGTCATAACTTTGGCATTCACGACAGTTGTCCCCCGTTGAAAGAAATTCTCTTAGTGGAAGTCATCCGTAACCGATAACAGTAAGCGCTGTGCAGAGTGTGGATGTCGAGATCATTTACAGATCGAAATGATCCGGGGATAAGGTCTGCGTAATCGTAGAAGGGACCACTAAGTCCTGTTGATTCGCTGGGGAGGAAATGACCGCCGGCGGTCCATCCCACCCGCGTCCCGGGCCGGTTCTCAAAAGCTGTGGAGACGCTCACTGGACGTAGAGCTTTTCGCGAATGGCCTGGACCTCGTAACGCAGACGCTCATCTTCTTTCAGCTCGTTGGCGATCTTTTCAATCGAGTGCAACGCGGTGGTGTGGTCGCGACCACCGAAGGCCTTTCCGATGGCTGGAAGTGACGACGGCGTTTCCTCGCGCACCAGGAACATCGCCACCTGGCGGGGAAAGACAATGTGCTTGTCCCGCCGCTTGCCTTTCATGTCTTCGAGAGTGACGTTGTAGTAGTCGGCGACCAGGACCTGGATCCGCTCGACGTTGATGGGCTTGCGCGTGCTGGCGGGAATGATGTCGGAGAGAAGGCGCGCGGCCTCGTCCTCGTCGACCTGCCGCTGATGCACCGCGGCGAAAGCCTGGACGCGAGTCAGGGCGCCCTCGAGCTCGCGGATGTTGCGCTGCACCTTGTGCGCGATGAAGCTCAGCACCTCTTCGGGGATGAGACTGCTGTTGCTGAGCTTGGAATGGAGGATGGCGAGGCGCGTCTCGAAGTCCGGAGGCTGGATGTCAGCGATCAAGCCCCACTCGAACCTCGATCGCAGCCGGTCCTCCAATGTGGGGATTTCCTTGGGCGGGCGGTCCGACGAGATGACGATCTGCTTGTTGATCTCGTGGAGGGCGTTGAATGTGTGGAAGAACTCTTCTTTGGTGCGGTCCTTTCCCGCGAGAAACTGCACGTCGTCGATGAGGAGCACGTCGACCGTCCGGTATTTGTGCCGGAACTCTCCCATCCGAGCCGTAGCGATTGAGCTGATCACCTCGTTCGTGAACTGCTCGGAGGTCAGATACACGACACGCTTGCGCGGAAAGCGGTCATGGACCTCGTGTCCGATGGCGTGCATGAGGTGGGTCTTGCCCAGGCCCACTCCTCCGTAGAGGAACAATGGGTTGTAGCTGTCACCAGGCGCTTCCGCGACAGCCTTCGCGGCGGCGTGTGCGAACTGCGAGTTGTGGCCGACCACGAATGATGAGAATCGAAAGCGCGCATTGAGCTCTGACGGCGCCGGCGCCACGACCGCGGGCTCTGCGACTGCCTCGACGCCGTTCTCGCGACCCTTGTCGTCGCCGTCGAACAACGTGTGCGCGGGGCGGTGTCCCGACGGAGCAATCACAAAATCAATGTCGACCTCAGAACCAGTGACCGCCTGCAACGTCTCCTGGATGAGGCCCGAGAAACGATCCTCCAGCCAATCCTTGGCGAGCTTGCTCGGCACTCCGATGCGGAAAGTCCCTCCGTCGGCCGAGACGACGGAGGTGTTCTTGAGCCACATGTCGTAGGTTCGCTTGGCCAGCTGAAACCGCAGCTCCTCCTGCACCTGCGACCAGATCTGGTCCTGGTTCACCCCACTACCTCCTTTCTGCCGAGCCACGGCCTGTGGATCGGCGCCATGTGGCCTGTGGAGGGCAAGAGCGCAGCGTCTGCAAATCCTGTGGACAAACTGGGGTCAACCTTTCTGTAGTCGGTGATCCCGCGGACGCACGGACGGCGACCCTCAGATCGCGCTCCGGACGACCGCGGATTCAACCGAAGCTCTTCGAGCATGAGCTCCGCCTCCTTGGTACCTGTGGAAACGAACGGACCGGATTTCCACAGGCTGGCGGCGCCAACCCATCCGAAATCCCCTATCCGGTCGTTCCCGAAATATGGAAGCGGAGCTGTATGACTAAGTGTTGCTTACCTTGTAACGATTAGTGGGACTCTCTGGTGAATTTTGTACTGGGTAGTGAAATCGACGCATTGGCCCGCCTACTTCCGGCCGGGGAATATAGCACCGGCCTGTGGATACCGCAAGGCCGCCGTCCAAACGATGAAGTGATAGGGCCGGTATCACAAGGCGCCCGGTTGGCCTCCGCTACACTGGCTCGATCAAACGAACCTACCAACCCAAGAAAAGATATCGCCGGCGCGTGCATGGATTCCTGCGCCGGATGAGCACTCGTGGCGGGGCTCGCGTGCTCCGCAACCGCCGCCGCAAGGGCCGAGAGCGGCTGGCCTCCTAGGCCGGCCTGTCGCGCCCGTGGAGAGCCTTCGGCGGCTTCGCCGCCGATCTGATTTCCAGTCGGCGATCAGCGGCCGGCGCTTTCATTCCGGCCAGGCTCTGGTCGGTTTCGCCGTCCCGAGCGAGGCGCTGGAGAGCCGGGTCGGTGTCACGGTGAGCCGCAAGATCCGCAGCGCGGTGGAACGGAACCGGGCGCGCCGGCGCTTGCGGGAGGTCGCACGGCTTCATCTGCTCGGACCTGGTTCGCCTCTGAGCCAGGTGGGAATACGATATGACGTGGTCCTGATCGCCCGCCCGGCGGCGCTCGAGGTGTCGTTCGCCGACCTGAAGGCGGAGGCTTCGCTGGCCGCGCTCAGGCTCTCACAAATAAACCCATGACGAAGCCATGACCAAGCTCCTTCTGCTGTTGATCCGCGGTTATCAGATGTCCCTTTCCAGGATTCTGCCCCCATCGTGCCGCTACTACCCGTCGTGCTCGCATTACACGTACGAGGCGATCGATCGGTACGGCTGGCTGAAGGGCGGCTGGATGGGGGCCACTCGCATCGCTCGCTGCCACCCATTTGCCCGGGGCGGCTACGACCCGGTGCCCTGACAGGAGTCAAAGCCATCTTTCTGAGCACGCCCTTCGACCTCCTGAAGCCGATCCACGACGCGTGGTGGGCCATCTTCGGCCTCACGCTGCAGACCGCGCTGTCCTTCATCTACAGCCACCTGTCGGGCGTCACCATCATCGCGACGATCGGCGCGTACGGGGTTGCGATCATCGTTCTCACCGTCGTCATCCGCCTGCTCCTGGCGCCCCTGCAGCAGTTCCAGCTGGTCATGCAGCGCAGGGCGATGGTGGAGCAGCGCAAGCTCGCGCCTCAGCTGGCCGAGCTGACCAAGAAGTACAAGAAAGACCCCCAACGGCTGAACACCGAGCGGATGAAGCTTTACCAGGAGCACGGCGTCAACCCGCTCGGGCAGTTCGCGGGCTGCCTGCCGATGGTGGTGCAGATGCCGGTTCTGATCGCGCTCTACTACGTGTTCACGGGTTTCGCGCGCAGCCACGACGTGATCGCGCACTTCCTTTTCATCCCGAACCTGAACGACAACCCCAGCCACCACCTGCTGATCGCGGGGCTTCCTTACCTTCCGGCTCCGGCCTACCTGGTGTTTCCCCTGCTGGCCGCGATCACGACTTTCATCCAGTCGAAGATGCTGCAGATGCCGCCATCGGCCACCCCGACGGAGCAGGAACAGCAGCAACAGCAGATGCAACGAACGATGGTGCTCATCTCGCCGCTGATGATCGGCTGGTTCGCACTCAACGTCCCGGCCGGCCTAGGCCTTTACTGGTTTGTCGGGAACTGCGTAAGTATCATTCAGCAGAGCTTCGTGGTCGGGTGGGGCCAGCTCTGGCCGTCGCGGGCCAAACCTATTCCGGGAGCAGCGCCGCTGCTGCCCAACAAGAGTCCCACCGCAATTCAGAAGTCCGCCGCTCAGAAGAACGGACGGGCCCCGAGCGGGACGAACTTGAACAAATCGAAAAAGCCCAAGAACAGGGCGTCCAAACAAGGCAAGGAGGGTGAACGCACGTGAGGTCCGCCGAAGGCCGCGGCCGCACACTGGACGAGGCGGTCGACGCCGCGCTGATCGAGCTCCAGGAGAGCCGTCGCCACGTCGACGTGAAGATCCTCATCGAGACACCGGAGGAGACCGTCGTCGAGGTCACCGTGATGGACCAGACCGCGCCTTCGATGGGTGTCGCGCCCGCACCGGTCAATGGCAAGGCGGAGCTGGCGAGGAACCTGGTCGAAGGACTGCTCAAGCACATGGGAGTCCGGGCGCAGGTCAGCGTACGGCCCGGCGCCGACCCGATCACGCTCGACATCAGCGGCCGCGATCTTGGCGGTCTGATCGGCTGGAGAGGCGAGACCCTTCGCGCGCTTCAGTCCGTGACCAACGTCATGGTCGGAAAGCACCTGGCCGAAGGCGAGCGCGTGATCGTCGACGTCGAGCGCTACCGGCAGCGGCGGGAGCACACGGTGCGCGAGATCGCGATGCGGGCTGCGCGCCAGGTCAAGATGACGGGCGATGCGATCACGCTCGACGCGATGCAGCCGTTCGAGCGGCGGGCCATCCACCTCGCCCTCGAGGGTGACCCGGACGTGACCAGCTCCAGCATCGGCGAGGAGCCGGAACGGCGGGTCGTCGTCGGCCCGCGCAAGCCAGGTGGAGAGTAACGGGGGTTCGACTTCCCGCCGGGCCGCCGCGGAGCGGATCCGCAGGGCGATCGCACTGATCAATGCGGTCGCTGACGAGGCCGGTGACGAGGAGATAACGCCGACCGAGATCGCCGAGGCGATTCGCGACTGCCTCGAGCTGAGCGAGGTCGATCGCGCGCCCAACGTGCGGCGGTACCTGGGCGAGGCGCTGGACGCGGTCTCCGACGGCATGCCGGCAGACTTCGTGGCCATGATCCTGTACGCGGCGCTCGGTGCTCTGCGGGAGGGCGTTTAATCCAGGGTCTGCGGCCCGGTCATTCCTATACTGACCAGTCCATGTCATCCCCTCATCGAGTCCATCAGCTGACGGGAGGAGCACGGATGGTGATCGAGCCGATGCCAGAGCGGCATTCCGCGAGCGTCGTCCTGATGTTTGCCGGAGGCTCGAGGCTCGAAGACGAGCGCCTCGCCGGCGTGTCGCACTTCATCGAGCACCTTTACTTCAAGGGGACGCAGCGGCGGCCTTCTTCGAAGGAGATCGCCGACGCAATCGAAGGTGTCGGCGGCTTCATCAACGCATCCACCGACAAGGAGCTGACCGCCTACTGGGCGCGCGTCCCCTCCGAGCACATGGAGCTCGGCCTGGACGTCCTTTTCGACATCGTCGCGAACTCCAGGCTTGACCCCGCGGATGTCGAGCGCGAACGGATGGTGATCCTGGAAGAGCTGCGGATGTACCAGGACCAGCCGCAAGATTACGTTCAAAACCTCTTCGAAGAGCTGATCTGGCCGGACCATCCGCTGGGCCGCGACATCGCAGGCACAGAGGAGTCGGTTTCGCGGTTGAATCGCGAAGACATCCTCGAGTACGCGGACGCGCATTACAGGCTGCCCAATCTGGTCATCGGGGCGGCGGGATCGCTGGATGAGGAACGGACGCTCGTCGAGGTGAAGCGCGGTCTCTCGCTGAGGCCAGGCCTGGATGGGGCAACGCCTGCCACGTCGCCGGCCCAGCTGACGAGCCCGCGCGTGCTGGTTCGCCGGCGCGAGACGGAGCAGGCGCACATCTGCCTCGGCGCGCGCGCGCTCAGCTACCTACACCCGGACCGCCATGCGCTCGACCTTCTCAACACGGTGCTTGGTGAAGGCATGAGTTCCCGCCTCTTCTTGAACATTCGCGAACGTCTTGGTCTCGCCTACGACGTGCACAGCTTCACGCAGAAGCACCGCGACACCGGATACATCGGTGTGTATATCGGGGTCGATCCGAAGAAGGCGGTCGACGCCGTGAACGCTGTGATGGGAGAGCTGCGGAGCCTCAGCGAAAGCGAGGTTGCGCCCGAGGAGCTCGCGCGGGCCAAGGAGTTCACCAAGGGACGCCTGCGGCTGGAGCTCGAGACGACCAACGGGGTGGCCTTCTGGCTCACGTACCAGGAACTGCTACTCGGCGGGATCAAGAGCATCGACGAAGAGCTGGCGCTGGTGGACGGCGTGACCGCCCTAGACGTCAAGCGGGTCGCGGACGAGCTCTTGAAGGAACCGATTCAGATGGCGGTGATCGGACCGTTCGCCCGCGACAGCGCGTTTCGGCTCGCGATCGGGGCCTGAACGTTAGTTCTGTGCGGGCGCCGTCTTCGTCGGGAGGACGCCGACTGAGGCGGAACCGGTCTCCAGGGTCGGCATCTCCGCGTAGATAGTGCCGAAGTGGTCGAGCGGCCAGATTCGGAACCACGCCTTGCCGTCAATGCGGTCGCGGCTGATCGGTCCGAAGAAACGTGAATCCTGCGAGCGATTGCGGTTGTCGCCCATCACGAAGTAATCATTCGGAGGGATCACCTCACTGTCGGTTCCGTTGGTCGGGTAGTTGTTGTCCGTGACCCACTCTTCGGGCAGGTAAGGCTCATCGAGCCGGTGCCCGTTGATGTAGACGACGCCGCTGCGGATCAGAAGCTTCTCACCCGGCAATGCGATGACGCGCTTGATGAAATCCGTCGAGTTGCTCGTCGGAGGACGCAGGATGATGATGTCGCCGCGCTGCGGCGCATGCAGCCGGTAGTCGATCTTGTTCGCGATCAGATAGTCGTTGTTGTCGAGCGTCGCGAACATCGAAAGCCCTTCGACATGCACTGCCTGAACCGCAAAGCTGATGCCGACGTAGAGGATGACCGCGAGGACGACGACCTCGGCGAGCTCGCGCAGCAGCGATGACACAGCGGAGCGTTCGGTCGAGGCGGCGCCGGCCGCTGGTTGGTGTTGGGCCGCCATGCGTCTCAGGAAACGAGCTTAGCGCAGACCCGTTCGAGCTCCTCGCGACTCGAGTAGCGCAGCTCGATCTTGCCCCGATTGAGACTGCCGCTGATCTTGATCGGCAGACCGAGACTCGATTCGACGTCGGCCGCGATGGCGCGCAGCTCGGATGATGAGTCCGCGTGACGGCGGCGGCGAGGACGGTAAGTCCTGACCCAGTTCTCGGTCTGCCGCACCGATAGATGTCGCGCGACCACCACTTTCAGGCCATGCTCCTGCGCGGGCTGGCTCTCGAGCGCGATGAGGGCACGCGCGTGCCCCGCGGTGATGAGACCGGATGCGACCGCCGACTGCACCGCCGCGCATCCCCCGAGCAGACGGAGCGACTGGGTGACCGAGACACGATGCTTGCCGAGGCGCTGAGCGACGTCCTCATGCGTGATGCCGAACTCGTCGATGAGCCGGCGCAGGCCACGAGCTTCCTCGATCGGGTCCAGGTCGGTGCGCTGCAGGTTCTCGATCAGGCCCAGGACGAGCTGCTCGTCATTTCCGGCCTCGGTGCGGACAACCGCCGGCACGGTCTCGAGGCCGGCGAGCCGCGCCGCACGCCAGCGTCGCTCGCCCGCGATCAGCTCGTAACCGTCGGCGAGTCGCCTGACGAGCAGCGCTTGCAGGACACCGTGGAGCCGGATTGACTCCGCCAGCTCGCCGAGCGGCTCCGCATCAAATCGCGAGCGGAGCTGCTGGCGGGAGGGGCGGATCTGGTCGACCGCGATCATCTGCGGCACGAGCGCTTCGCCTTCGCTCGACATCGGGATCAGGGCATCCAGTCCGCGTCCGAGTCCGCGCGGTCTTGATTGGCTCATCGTTCAAGCAGCTCCTTCGCGAGCGCGCGGTACGCGGCCGCGCCTCGGCATGTGGGGTCGTATTCGATCACGGACTTGCCGTGACTGGGGGCTTCACTCAATCGCACGTTGCGCGGTATCAATGTCTCGAGCACGTGGTGCGGATGCGAGCGGCGGACGGCCTGAAGCACGTCCCAGGCGAGCGTTGTCCGCGCGTCAAATTGCGTCATCAGGATGCCTGCGATCGCCAGCTTCGGATTGAGGCGAGAGCGCACCAGCTGGTGGGTGTACATGAGGTGGCGCAGCCCCTCCAGCGCGAAATACTCGCATTGAGTCGGAATCAACATGCTCGTGGCCGCGACCAGGGCGTTGAGGGTGAGGAGACCGAGCGAGGGGGGACAGTCGACGATCACGATCTCGACTCCGGCCGGGATGGAGGAGAGCGCCTTGCGGAGGAGCTGCTCACGGTCGGCCATCGTCGCCATCTCGATCTCGGCGCCGGCGAGGTCGATGTTCGCCGGGATCAGCGTCAAGCCGGTCATGCCGGCAGGCTGGGCGACCTCCTCGATGGTCGCCTCGCCGATGAGCAGCTGGTAGACGTTCAGCCGCACTCGGGCCGGGTCGAGGCCCAGGCCCGAGGTCGAGTTGGCCTGGGGGTCCAAGTCGACGAGCAGAGTTGGATGCCCGACCTCGGCGAACGCGGCGGCCAGGTTGATCGCCGTCGTGGTCTTGCCCACGCCGCCCTTCTGGTTGACCACCGCCATGATGGGAGGGGTTTTGGTGGCCAATATGTTGGGTCTGAGCTGGCTCGCTGATCCTACATCTGGGGCCATCATGCGAAATTCTATGTCCGGGTCGACCGGATGGCCAGCCCTCCTGTTAAAGACTCACTGGGGCCGCCCGGCGCCGGTTGGCCCACAGGCCATAGGCCGCGGCCGCGATCAGCGCCAGCTCGACGACCGCCGCGCCGTAGAGGAGCGAGCCCGCAAGACCGATGCCAGCCAACAGGTTGTAGCCGGTGTGGCAGGCACACGAAGCAGTGGTGTTGATGTACTTGCGGATCAGGCCAAGCCCGATCGCGAGCACGAACACGGCCAGCGTTTGGAAGGAGAGGGCGTACTGGGTATGGATCGAGGTGAACAGAAGCGCTGTCGCCGCGATGCCGAAGCGCGGTTGGAGAGCTCCCCGGAAGAGGACCTCTTCACAGAACCCGGGAAGAAGCGCCAGGGCCAGGATTCCAAGGCCACTGAGCTGGCCGTACAGGTGCTGCGTCGTGACGTCGACGCGTTGAGTGACTCCCGGCGTCAAGTCCTGGCCGAGCCCCGCCATCGCAATTGCGAATACGACAAAGACACCTACCGCCGCGAACGCGAGCGCGATGTGCCACCAGGCTGGGCGGACCAGGCCGAGCCGCACCGCAGTCTGGCCGACGTTGCGGCGCATGAAGAGTCCGACCCCGGCGAGACCGAATATCAGGAGAGGAATCTCGTTGGACACGATGTCGGCGACCGTGACCGAGGGCTGGTCCTGCATCGAGGCGAGCACGTCGGTGAACACGGTTTGGACAGCCGAAAAACCGAACCAGATGAGTGCCAGCACAAAGGCATACGCGTGGACCGGGTTGTCTGGATCGAAAGGGAGGAACGCCGCGAGCCTTCGGCGGATCGGCCTGAAGGCGAACCCCGCAGCTGCAATCCCGATGACGATAACGCCGGTGTCGAACCCGAACCTTGCCCCCAGAGTCAGATCCCTCGAGACGAGGGGGGCCAAGCCGGTGAGGTCCAAGACCCCGTAAAGGCAAAATGCACCGGCGGTCGATCCGCACAGGACGGCCGCCGCCATGCCCGACCACGGCTTGCCGACCGCGACGTTGGCCGTGATGATCAGAGGCAGCGGAGTCAGCAGGAAGGCGGCGGTGACCCAGTCGAGGACGGCGGTTCCGCTCAGTCGGTCGTCGAGCCTTTCTGGGGACGCGGGGCCGGCGGCGAGCCGTCGGCGCTTCGGCCAAGGTCGATCAGCGGCCGGATCAGCTCGATGGGCAGCGGCAGGATGATCGTCGTGTTCTTCTCCGCACCGATCTCGACCATCGTCTGGAGAAATCTCAACTGGAGCGCGCCCTGCTGGGAGGAGATCACCTGCGCTGCGTTGGCGAGGGTCTGCGAGGCCTGGAACTCGCCGTCCGCGTTGATGATCTTCGCGCGCTTCTCGCGCTCAGCCTCCGCTTGTTTGGCCATCGCCCGCTGCATGGTGCTCGGAAGCTCGACGTCCTTGATCTCGACAGTTGAGACCTTGATGCCCCAGGGCTCGGTTTGCTCGTCGATGATCTTCTGCAGGTTCTGGTTGATCCTGTCGCGCTCGGCAAGGAGCTCATCGAGGGTCGACTGACCCAGCACAGCACGCAAAGTGGTCTGCGCGATCTGCGAAGACGCGTTGATGTAGTTCAGGACCTGGACCACGGCCTTGCGCGCGTCAACGACCTGGAAGTAGATGACGGCGTTGACCTTGGCGGTGACGTTGTCCTTGCTGATGATCTCCTGCGGCGGCACCTCGAGCGTGATCACCCGCAGGTCGATCTTGACCAGGCGGTCGACGCCGAACGGGATGATGAAGAAGAGCCCGGGGCCTTTGAGTGCGATGAGCCGGCCGAGGCGGAAAACCACGCCGCGCTCGTACTCGGCGGCGATCCGGAGGCTGGAGAAGAGGGCGATGAGGGCGACGAAGACGATCACGGCGATGACCACGAGCAGCCCGACGTCCACCTATTTCTTCTCCTTGACCTGTCCGTTCTCGGGTGCGACCTGCAGCTGAAGACCCTGACGACCGACCACACGCACCGACGATCCGGCGGGGATCGGCGCGGCCGCGCTGGCCTTCCACAGCGCGCCTCGGACAAAGACTAGACCCTCTGGAGAAAGCTCCTCGCGCGTCTCGCCGACGGCTCCGACGATGCTCTCCGGTCCGGCGAACGCAGGCTGGCGCCTGGCCGCCCACACCTTGCGAATGAAGAACGTGAAGAACCCGAGCGTGAGCAGGGTCGTCACCACCGAGACGACAGGATTGACCCCGAGGCCGACCGGTCCGGTGTTGATGAGAAAAGCCATGCCGAGCACCAGGGCGATCGCGCCCCCGACGCTGAGGAACCCATGCGTCGGTGCCTTGATGTCGGCGATGAACAGCAGCAGCGCGAGCAGCATCAACAGGCCTCCGGCGATGTTCACCGGAAGGTTCGCCAGCGACACGATCGCGAGCACCGCGGCAATGCCCCCGACCACGCCGGGCAGGATCAGGCCTGGGTTGGACAGCTCGGTGATGATCCCGTAGCCGGCGACGAGGATGAGAAGGGCCGCGATCGTGGGATCGATGAGCGCGTTCAGGAAAACCTGCCAGAAGGGCATGGGAAAGTCGTCGATCAACGCGCCCGCCGAATGGATGACAAGGCTCCCGTTGGTTCGCGGGACCTCGCGGCCATCGACCTGCTTGAGCAGTGTGGCGATGTCCGGCGCCTCGAGGTCGGCGACGTGCAGCCTGACCGCGTCCTCGGCGTTGATGTTGACGCTGTTGCGCACCGCCTGCTCGGCCCAGTCGGCGTTACGCCCGTGAATCGACGCGAGGTTGCGCACGCGAGTCACGGCGTCGTTGAGGACCTTGGCTCCGAGGTCACCGGTGAGATCGGCGCCGGTCGCGTCGATCGGGTGCGCCGAGCCTATGTTGGTCCCAGGCGCCATGGCGAGGACGTCGGCCGCCTCGGCGACGAAGAGCCCGGCCGAGGCGGCCCGGGCGCCGCTCGGATAGACATAGGCGATCACCGGGACGCTGGAGTTGAGCAGGTCGGTGACGATCTGGTCCATGGAGGTGGAGATGCCGCCTGGCGTGTTGATCACCACCAGCAGTGCGTCTGCGTGGTCCGCCTCCGCGCGATTGACCGCGGTCTCGATGTAGGCGGCCATGATGTTGTTGATGTCGCCGTCGAGGTCCGCCCGTTCGACATGCGGGGAGGAAGCGGCGGCGTTGACCGGCATGAGCACAGCGGCGGCCGCCAAAAGCGCGGCGCCTATGGCGCCGGTCCAGCCGAACCGGAGCGCGCGGCGACAAGGTCGCCGGCCCCATGCGCGCATGTCCCGAGTATGGCGCTCCAGCGCTTGTAAAACGTGGAACATGGGGAGTCTGGGGTCTTTTTGGCCGGGCGTAAAATCGAACGCCATGGGGGCCGAGCCGGTACAGCCGACCGAGGATGAGGAGGTCATGCGCGACCTCCGCCGGCAGGCCAGGCTCGCGCCGCACCTCGAAGCCGGCGAGCAGAGGAAACTTCTCGAACGGTCGGCCGGCGGCGACCGCTCCAGCCAGGAACGCCTGGTCGCCGCGAACCTCGGGATGCTCATCCGGCTCGCGGAGGCTCGCGACGACAGAGGGCTCTCCGTGCCCGACCTGGTGCAGGAGGGATCGCTCGGCCTGGTCGAAGCCGTGCGCACCTTCGCGACGAGCGGCCAACCCGATTTTGCGGCCTTTGCCGAGCACCGGGTCGGCGACACGATGGAAGCCGCCATTGAGGCCGAGGCCGCCGCGGTCCACGACGCCGAGCTCCTGGTCGCCGCGGCCAACGATTACGAGAGGACGGAGCTGCTGCTGGCGCGCGAGCTGCATCGCCCACCGACCTCGAGCGAGATCGCCGAGAAGCTCGAGTGGACCGTCGACCGGACGGAGTACGTGGCCCGGGTCGTCGCCGATGCGCGGCGGCGCTACGACGAAGAGCTGCTCGAGTTCATCGACCCTGACGCCATCGATTTCGACGACACAGTTGACGGCGAATAGCGCCCTGAGACGCACCCCACTCTACGAACGCCACGTCGCCCTGGGAGCGCGCATGGTGGACTTCGGCGGTTGGGAGATGCCGCAGCAGTACACCTCCATCCGCGACGAGCACTTCGCGGTACGCCGAGTGGCCGGCCTCTTCGACGTCTCTCACATGGGACGCTTCCGGGTCGCCGGCGACTCCAGCTTCCAGTTTCTGCAGCACCTTGTCACCAACGACCTGGCAGTGCTCATGCACGGCCAGGCGCAGTACAACCTCCTCTGCAACGAATCAGGCGGCATCGTCGACGACCTCGTCGTGTACCGAGGCAGCGAAGGGTTTTTCGTCGTCGTCAACGCGTCCAACCGCGAATCCGACCTCCGGTGGTTTCGGGAGCATGCGCCTCGCGATGTCGAGATCGAGGACCGCACGTTCGAGCTCGGGCTCATTGCGTTCCAGGGGCCGCGCGCACAGGAGCTGCTGCCATGCGACGGACTCGATGCGATCCCTTACTTTGGATTTGGGCACGGCGACGTGGCCGGCATCCACGCGCTGATCTCTCGCACCGGCTACACGGGCGAGGACGGCTTCGAGCTGTTCATCAGCAGCGAGAAGGTTGGCGAGGCATGGGACGCCATCCTGCGCCATGGCAAATCGGCCGGCGTGCTTCCGGCCGGCCTGGGCGCTCGCGACGCGACCAGGCTCGAGGCGGCGCTGCGGTTGTGGGGCAACGACATGGACGAGACGGTCAACCCATACGAAGCGGGCTTGGGCTGGACCGTGAAGCTGGACAAGGGCGACTTTGTCGGCCGCGACGCCCTCCAACGCGTCAAGGCCGTTGGACCGCGGAGAAAGTTGATCGGGCTCAAGACCGAGCCGGGCAATATAGCTCGGCACGCCGCCGCCGTGAAGGCGCAGGGCAAACCCATCGGCGTGATCACGAGCGGGACTCATTCTTTCTTCCTCGGCTACCCGATCGCGCTCGCCATGGTGGAAGCCGCATCATTTCGGGTGGGAGACATAGTCGACGTCGATGTCCGCGGCCGCGAGGCCCCGGCCGAGATCGTCAAGCTACCTTTCTATCGGGGCTCGGCCCGCTCGGCGGTATCGCCGGCGAGGTCCTGAGCGGACGCATTCAGCGAGGAGAAGGAGGGCGCATGGCTGACCGTCGCTACACCAAGACGCACGAATGGGTCACGGTCGACGGCAAGCATGCAACCATCGGCATCACCGACTTTGCCCAGTCCCAGCTCGGCGACGTCGTCTTCCTCGAGCTGCCCGCCGCGGGTCGCAAGCTCGCGGCGAGGGAGACCTTCGGCGTCATCGAGTCGGTCAAGGCGGCGAGCGACCTCTACGCGCCCGTGGCGGGGCGCATCACCGAGGTCAACGAGAAGCTCGCCTCGAAGCCCGAGCTGATCAACTCCGATCCCTACGGCGACGGCTGGATCCTGAAGCTGGAGGTGGCCGGCGAGCTGCCGCCCGACCTGCCCGATCTGATGGACGAGAGCGACTACAAGAAAGTGACCGAGGCCGCCGCAAGCTAGGTGCCGTACCTCGTCCACTCGCCCGAAGACCGGGCGGCGATGCTGGAGACGATCGGTGTGAGGTCGATGGACGACCTCCTGGTCGACATCCCCCAGTCGCTTCGGCTTGACGGGCTGCAGCTTCCGGATGGCCTGTCTGAGCTCGAGACGATGGCCCACGTCTCGGCCCTGGCGGGCCGAAACCGCGTGTACCCCGATCGCCTCACCTTCCGTGGCGGTGGCATCTACCGCCGCTTCATCCCGGCCGCGGTGTCGGCGGTCACCTCGAAACCGGAGTTCTACACCGCCTACACGCCTTACCAGGCGGAGGCGAGCCAGGGCACGTTGCAATCCATCTTCGAGTACCAGACGCTGATCGCCGAGCTGACGGCGCTCGACGTGTCGAACGCCTCTCTCTACGACGGCGCCACCGCCGTGGCCGAAGCCGCGATGATGGCCCACGTCCACACCGGCCGCAACGAGGTCATCGTCTCCGGCTACGTCCATCCCGAGTATGTCCAGGTCTTGCGCGCTTTCGGTGACGGCCGCGGGATCAAGGTCCGCAAGGACGGCGAGCCGAACAAGAAGACCGCCGCGGTCATCTTTCAGCAACCGGATTTCCTCGGCCAGTTGATCGATCCGCGCGCCCTCACAACGGCGGCGCACGACGCCGGCGCCCTCGCGATCGCATGCGTCGACCCCATCAGCCTGGCCATCCTGGCGCCGCCCGGTGAGTACGGCGCGGACATCGCGGTCGGCGAAGGCCAGCAGCTCGGACTGGCGCCCAGCTTCGGCGGACCCCACGTGGGTTTCATCGCGTGCAAAAAGGAGCTCGTCCGCAAGCTCCCGGGGCGTCTGGTCGGGATCGCCCACGACGCCCAGGGCCGGCGCGGCTTCGTCCTCGCCCTCGCGGCCCGGGAGCAGCACATCCGGCGCGAGAAGGCAACTTCCAACATCTGCACCAACCACTCGCTCTGCGCGCTGGCGGCCGCCGTCTACCTGACCTACATGGGCCCCTACGGTCTGCGCCAGGTGGCCGAGGTCGGCTTCAGGCGTGCGCACAACCTCGCCCAGCGCCTCGCGGCGCTGCCCGGCTGGGAGCTCGCGTTCCCAGATCGCCAATTCGTGAACGAGTTCCCGATGCGCGTGCCGAAGTCGCCGGCGGTCTTGAGGAAGCTCTCCCGCAAGGGCATCCTCGGCGGCCTGGAGGTCGGGCGGTGGTTCCGCGAGCTGAAGGGCGTCGTCACCTTCACGTGCACGGAGGTCAACGACGCGCGGGCGCTGGACGAGCTCGTTGAGGCGCTGAGGTCGTGACGGAGGCGCTGAGCTTCGAGCTGAGCCGGCCGGCCGTCGATCCGCCGCGGCTGCCCGAGCCTGACGTCGCGGGACCCAGCCCGGCGGACGTCCTGCCCAGGGATGCACTGCGCTCCCGGCCGCCCGGCCTTCCCCGGCTGAGCGAGCCGGAGATCATGCGCCACTACAGCCGTCTGGCCTCTCTCAACTACTCGATCAGCGAGAACTTCTACCCGCTCGGCAGCTGCACGATGAAGTACAACCCGGTCCTCAACGAGGCGGCCGCCGCGCTCCCGGGCTTCGCGGCGCTCCATCCCTACCAGGACGAGGATTCGGTCCAGGGGGCGCTCGAGCTGATGTGGCGGCTCGAGCAGGCCCTGTGCGCGGTGGTAGGCGTCGACCGGGTCACGCTGCAACCGGCAGCCGGGGCGCATGGGGAATGGACGGCGCTCCGGATGATCGCGGCCTTCCACCATTCCCGAAAGGAAAACCGCACTGAGGTCCTCGTGCCCGACTCCGCGCACGGCACCAACCCCGCGAGCGCCGCTCTCAGCGGGTTTCACGTCGTGGAGGTGAAGTCCGGGCCGGACGGGCGGATCAGCCTCGCCGACCTGGAGTCCAAGCTCTCGCCCCAAACCGCCGCGCTCATGCTGACGAACCCCAACACCTTGGGTCTCTTCGAGCGCGAGATACTGGATATAGCCGAGATGGTGCACGCGACCGGGGCCATGCTCTACTACGACGGCGCCAACCTCAACGCCTTTATGGGCATCTGCCGGCCGGGCGACATGGGCTTCGACGCGGTGCACATGAACCTGCACAAGACCTTCACCACGCCGCACGGCGGCGGGGGCCCAGGAGCCGGTCCGGTTGGCGTGAAAGCGGAGCTGGCGCCGTTCCTACCTTCCCCCACGGTGGAGCGCAGCAACGGCCAGTTCGTGCTCGACCACAAGCGGCCGCAGTCGATCGGGCGGGTGCGCAGCTTCTACGGCAACTTCGGCATGCTCGTGCGCGCGTACACCTACATCCTCGCCATGGGCGGGGACGGGCTCGGCCAGGCCTCCCAGGACGCGGTGCTGTCGGCGAACTACCTCCGCAAGCTGGTCGAGACCGATCTCGAGATGCCGCACGAGGGACCCTGCATGCACGAGTTCGTCGCCAGCGCCCATAACCTCCACGAAGACGGCGTCCGGGCGCTCGACATCGCGAAGGCGCTCCTCGACCGCGGGTTTTACGCCCCCACCGTCTACTTTCCGCTCGTCGTCCCGGAGGCGATCATGGTCGAGCCGACGGAGACCGAGAGCAGAGCGACGCTGGACTCCTTCGGCCAGGCCATCAAGGAGATCGTCGCACAGGCGAAAACCGACCCCCAGGGCCTCCACGACGAGCCCAAGAACCTCCCCGTCGGCCGGCTCGACGAGGTGGCCGCAGCGCGCCGGATCAACGCCTATCTCCAGGGCCAGAGTGACGACCCCGTCCTGCGCTGGAAAGCGCCCTCCCAAGGGCCCTCCTAAACAGCCCTGTTAAGACCCCTTCACGGGCCTTTTTCGTATTCAAAATCCGGTAGAATTCAAGTCCTGAAGTTCTGCCCAGTTGACCCCCATGAGTTCTCCACGCTGGGAGGGCCAAAACAGCCGCCGGACGCGCTCGGGGCGCAGTCTTGATGGCGGTTAGAAAACCGCTCCCGGAACGCGAGCGGCGCGGGCCCAAGCCCCTAGGCGCGGACGTGGCATACACCGCCGAGCAGATCCAGGTCCTGGAGGGCCGGGAGCATGTGCGGCGGCGTCCCAGCATGTACATCGGCTCGACGAGCACGACCGGCCTTCACCACCTGGTCTACGAGGTGGTCGACAACGCGGTGGACGAGGCCCTGGCCGGCTACGCGAGGCGGATCGTCGTCACCCTGTTTGCGGACGGCAGCGTCCAGGTGGAAGACGACGGCCGCGGCATCCCGGTCGACATCCACAAGAAGGAGGGCCTTTCCGCCCTCGAGCTCGTGATGACCCGGCTGAACGCAGGGGGCAAGTTCGGCGGTGGCGGCTACAAGGTCTCTTCGGGGCTGCACGGTGTGGGTGTGTCGGCGGTGAACTTCCTGAGCCAGAAGCTCCAGGTCTGGGTGCACCGGGGAGGCAAGGTCTACCACCAGGAGTACGAGCGTGGGGTGCCCAAGTCGTCGGTGAAGGCGATCGGCAAGACCGATCACACAGGCACCATCGTCCGTTTCTGGCCCGACCCCCAGATCTTCCCCGACACCAAATTCGACCGCGAGGTGATCCAGCACCGCCTCCGCGAGATGGCGTACCTCAACAAGCGCCTCGAGATCGCGCTCGCCGACGAGACGTTGGGCTACACGAGCACCTTCTATTTCGAGGGCGGCATCGTCTCCTTCGTCCGGGCGCTCAACCGCGACAAGACGGTCGTCAACGTTCCACCGTTCTACGTGGACCACGAGATCGAAGGGACGCAGGTCGAGATCGCGCTGCAGTACAACGAGACCTTCGTCGAGAACGTGATCGCGTTCGCCAACACCATCCACACGACCGAGGGCGGCACGCACTTGACAGGCTTTCGCTCAGCGCTGACGAATGTGCTCAACCGGTACGCGCGCAAGGCCGGGATCCTCAAGGAGCAGGACCCCAACCTCAGCGGTGAGGACGTGCGTGAGGGGCTGACCGCGGTCATCAGCGTCAAAGTGCTCGAGCCACAGTTCGAAGGCCAGACCAAGGCCAAGCTCGGCAACGCCGAGGTGCAGGGCCATGTGTCGCTGGCGCTCACCGAGGGCATGACGCAGTACCTCGACGAAAACCCGTCCGAAGGCCGGCGCATCATCGAGAAGTCGCTGACCGCCGCCCGAGCGCGGGAGGCGGCGCGCAAGGCTCGCGACCTCGTCCAGCGCAAGAGCCTTCTTGAATCCAGCACGCTGCCGGGCAAGCTCGCCGACTGCTCGGAGCGCGATCCGGCGCTCTCCGAGCTGTACATCGTGGAGGGCGACTCTGCCGGTGGCACCGCGAAAGGAGGCCGCGACCGGCGCACGCAGGCGATCCTCCCTCTGCGCGGCAAGATCCTCAACGTCGAGAAGGCACGCCTCGACAAAGTGCTCACCTCAGACGAGATCCGCAACCTCATCACGGCCATGGGCGCGGGCGTCGGCGACAACTTCAACATCGAGAAGATCCGCTACCACCGCATCGTGACGATGACCGATGCAGACGTCGACGGCAGTCACATCCGCACCCTTCTGCTCACGTTCTTCTTCCGCTATTTCCCCCAGGTGATCGACATGGGTTACCTCTACATGGCGCAGCCGCCGCTCTTCAAAGTGTCGAAGGGCACCGGCAAGAACATGAAGGTCATCTGGTGCCAGTCCGAGGCTGACCGCGACAAGGCGATGCGTCAGCTCGGCAAGGGCGCCGAGGCGGCGCGAATGAAGGGTCTGGGCGAGATGAACGCGGAGGAACTCTGGGAGACGACGATGAACCCGGCGACTCGCGTCCTGCTTCAGGTGACGGTAGACGACGTCGCAGCGGTCAACGACACGTTCGAAAAATTGATGGGTCCCGACGTCGAGCCGCGCAAGAAGTTCATCCAGGCGCACGCCAAGAGCGTCCGGAACCTAGACATCTAGGCGGTTCTCCAGATGCGAATCGCGGTCGACGCCATGGGCGGCGATTACGCGCCGGCTGAGATCGTGAAGGGCGCCGCGCAGGCCGCCCAGGAGTACGGCCTCGACATCTCACTCGTCGGCTTGCCCCAGGTGGTGCAGCCTCTGCTCGACAGCCACCCGAGGCTGCAGATCGTGCCGTGCTCACAGGTGATTGCGATGGACGAGCACCCAGCGCGGGCAGTTCGCGCCAAACCTGACTCTTCAATGAACGTATGCGCGCGAATGTGCAGAGAAGGACGCGCGGACGGCTGGACCTCGGCCGGGAACTCCGGCGCGATCATGGCGGCAGCCTTTCTCATCCAGGGCCGGATTCGCGGCGTCGACCGGCCCGCGCTTGGCTCCATCGTGCCGACGCAGGATGGCTTCGCCTACTTCCTCGACGTCGGCGCCAACGTGGACTCGAAGCCCGAGTACATGATTCAGTTCGCCATGATGGGCGCGGTCTACGCGCGCGAGATGCTCGGTCGACCACAACCCAGGGTCGGGCTGCTCAGCAACGGCGAGGAGGAAGGCAAGGGCGACGAGCGCGTGCGCGAGACGGCACGCCGCCTGAAGGGAACTCTGCCCGGATTCGTGGGCAACGTGGAACCGAAGGACATCTACGGCGCGCGGGCGGACGTCGTGGTAACAGACGGCTTCGTCGGGAATGTTGCGATCAAGATGGCGGAGGCGACGGCCGAGTTCCTGTTCCGCAACCTGCGAGATGAGTTGCCACGGACCATGACCGGCAAGCTGGGCGGCCTGCTGATCCGCCCTGGCGTGCGTCAGATCCGGGACCGGATGGACTGGCGGGAGTTTGGCGGGGCGCCGCTGCTCGGCATCGACGGTGTCGCCGTGGTCGCGCATGGACGCTCTGACGCGCGGGCGATGAAGAACGCGATCCGGGTTACGCGCGAAGCAGTTGAAAACCAGCTCGTCGGTAAGATTCGGGCCGAGGTGGGGAAGCAATGAATTCAGCAAGTCCCAACCTGGACCGGCTTGCCGGCAACAACGGCCGCACGCGGGTGGTCGTGACGGGGATGGGGACGGTCAATCCCCTGGGCAAAGACCTCGAGGAGTACTGGCACGGGCTGATCGAGGGCCGCAGCGGCGCGAGCCCGATCGAGCGCTTTCGCAGCGACAGGCTCGCCACGAAATTCGCGTGCCAGGTCAACAGCTTCGACCCCAAGGATTACCTCGAGCCCAAAGCGGCCAAGCGAATGGCTCGGTTCTCGCAGATGGCGGTCGCGGCATCCGGCATGGCGCTTGCCGACTCAGGTTTGGACCTCGCGCAGGAAGACAGCTTTCGGGTGGGCGTTGCGATGGGAACGGGCGTCGGTGCGTTCGACGACATGACCGAGGGCGCGGCCGCCTTCATCAACAAGGGCAGGCTCAACCCCCTTTATGCGCCCATGATCATCCCCAACATGGCGGGAGCGTCGGTCGCCATGCAGTTCCATCTTCGCGGGCCGAACACGACTGTCACAACGGCATGCGCCGCGTCGACGCAAACCATTGGCGATGCGACGCGGATGATCCAGCGGGGCGACGTGGACGTGATGCTCGCGGGCGGCGCGGAGGCCTCACTGTGCGAGGTTGGCATCGCGTCGTTCAACGCGATCCGAGCCCTTTCCACTCGCAATGACGCGCCCGAGAAAGCCAGCCGCCCTTTCGATCGTGACCGCGACGGCTTCGTGCCCGGCGAGGGCGCCGGCACTCTCATTCTCGAATCGCGCGAGCACGCGATCAATCGCGGTGCGCGCATCTACGGCGAGATCCTCGGCTACGCCACCACGAATGACGCGCATCACCAGGTTGCGCCGGATGGGACCGGTGAGGCGCCGGCCAAGGCCGTGACCCTGGCGCTGCGCGATGCCGGACTCGAACCGCACGACATCGATTACGTCAACGCGCACGGAACTTCGACACAGCTCAACGACGCGGCTGAAACGAAGGCGCTGAAGCTTGCGCTCGGCGACCATGCATACAAGGTCGCGATCAGCAGCACCAAGTCCATGATCGGTCACCTGCTCGGCGCCGCCGGCGCGGTCGAGGCGATCGCAACGTTGCTCACGATCAACCGCGGCATGATCCACCCGACGATCAACTATGAAAACCCCGACCCGGAGTGCGACCTCGACTATGTGCCCAATCAGGCGCGCCGCAAGGACGTGCGCAAAGCCATCTCGAACGGCTTCGGATTTGGCGGGCACAACGCGGTCGTAGTCCTGGCTCGATACGAGGAGTAACCAATTGGCAGACGACGCGCGCGGCACTGTTCTGACCCGCAACCTCCAGGAGGAGATGCAGACCTCCTACATGGAGTACGCGATGTCCGTCATCATCAGCCGGGCCCTGCCCGACGTGCGTGACGGGCTGAAGCCGGTGCAGCGCCGCATCCTCTACGCCATGCACAGAGCCGGCGCGACGAGCGGCACCAAGACCAAGAAGTGCGCTGCGTTCGTCGGTGACGTGATGAAGCTCTACCACCCCCACGGGGACAGCGCCATCTACGACGCATTGGTGCGCATGGCTCAGCCGTTCTCCTTGCGTTATCCGCTGATCGACGGCCAGGGGAACTTCGGCAGTGTTGACGGCGACCCACCTGCGGCGATGCGCTACACGGAGGCCAGGCTCTCGGCGATCACCGGCGAGCTTATGGCGGACATCGAAAAGCAAACCGTCGACATGGTGGCCAGCTACGACGGCTCGGAAGAGGAGCCATCGGTGCTGCCCGCTCGAATTCCGAACCTTCTCATCAATGGTGCCTCGGGGATCGCAGTCGGCATGACGACCAACATTCCGCCGCACAACTTGCGCGAGGTCGCTGGTGCAGTAAGGAATCTGGTCGACAATCCCGAAGCGACCGCCGAGGACCTGCTCACCTTCGTCACGGGACCGGACTTCCCGACGGGCGGGGTGATCATGGGCACGTCTGGCATCAAGGCCGCGTACTCGACCGGCCACGGCCGCATCATCGTCCGCGCCCGCCACTCGCTCGAGCAGGCGCCCAACGGGCGCGAACGGATCATCGTTTACGAGCTGCCTTACGCGGTCAACAAGGCGGCGCTGGTGGCGAAGATCGCCGACCTCGTCTCGGAGCGCAAGCTCGAAGGAATCGCCGACCTGCGCGACGAATCCGACCGCAACGGCATGCGGATGGTGATCGAGCTCAAGCGGGAGGCACAGGTTTTCACAGTCCTGAACAACCTGTACAAGCACACGACGTTGCAGTCGACGTTTGGCGTGATCATGCTCGCGATCGTCGACGGACGGCCGGTCGTGCTCAGCCTCAAGCAGGCGCTCCAGCTGTTCATCGACCACCGCCGCAACGTGATCCTGCGGCGCACTCGATTCGACCTCGAGAAGGCTCAGGAACGTGCCCACATCCTCGAAGGCCTGAAGATCTGCCTCGACCACCTGGATGAGGTGATCAAGACGATCCGCGCCGCGTCAGACCAGGACGTCGCCGCAACTGAGCTCCAATCCAGGTTCGGGTTGAGCGAGCGTCAGGCCAAGGCGGTGCTCGCCCTCACCCTCGGCCGTCTGACCCGACTGGAGCGCGGCAAGATCGACGAGGAGTACGAGCAGGTCATCAAGACCATTGCCTACCTCGAGAGCGTCCTGGCGAGCGACCAGAAGGTGCGCCTCTTGATCAAGGAAGAGATGGACGATGTCGTCAAGAAGTACGGCGACGACCGCCGGACCGAGATCACGGACCTGGAAGCGACGGAGCTATCGGCTGAGGACCTGGTACTCAAAGAAGACGTGGTCGTCACGCTCACGCATCGCGGGTACGTGAAGCGCCAGCCGCTGCGCGTGTTTCGAGCGCAGAAGCGGGGAGGCGTTGGCCTCAAGGGCGCAAAACCCACCGCGGGCAGCGATGCGCCAAGCGGGACGCGCGAGGAGGATTACGCGCTGCACCTGCTGACGACCCACACGCACGCGTCGATGCTGTTTTTCACGCAGAGCGGTCGTGTGTTCCAGCTTCGCGTGCACGAGGTGCCGGAGCGCGAACGGCAGGCCAAGGGCATGCCGATCAACAACCTGATCGACATCGGGTCCAACGAACGGATCACGGCGGTCTTCGTGCGCCCCGAGACCGACAGCGAGGCGCATTACATGCTCATGGTCACGAAGAACGGATACATAAAGAAGACGGCGATGGCCGAGTACGCGAACGTCCGGCGCAACGGCCTGATCGCCATCAACCTGCAGGACGGCGACGAGCTGGACTGGGTCACGCCGACCAGCGGGTCGAACGAGGTGATCATCGCGACCGAGCTTGGCAAGGCGATTCGGTTTAGCGAGACAGAGGTCAGGGCCATGGGCCGCGACACGCAGGGGGTCATCGGCATCAAGCTCGGCAAGGGGGACGCGGTCGCGGGAATGGCGACTGTGATCGAGGGTGGCGACCTGCTGGTCATCACCCAGCGTGGTTACGGCAAGCGCACTCCTCTGTCGGAGTATCCGATGCATCATCGGGCCGGCCAGGGAGTCTTCACGCTGAAGGTCACAGACCGCGTCGGCAAGCTCGTGGCGGTACGGGTGGTGAGCGATCCGGAAGAGGAGGTGCTCGTGATCAGCGCGAGCGGCATGGTGCTGCGGACCCAGGTCGGGGCGATCTCCCAGATCGGCCGGCAGACACAGGGCGTGATCGTGATGCGCCTCTCGCCGGACGATCAGGTGGTCGCGATCGCGCCGGTGGCCGGGCTTGAAGAAGGCGACGCCAAAGAGTGACTAGGGGGTCCCGCCCGGAGCCCCTCGACGGATCTTCGGCGCCCATGCGGCCCATCTGCGTCGTTGCAGTCTCCGCCCCTCGGTCGCGCATTGACGAATGCGCTCCCTCCGGGGCTCGACTGCGCCTAGCATCTGGACCACCTGTGCACCGAATCTTTCGCCGAGGTCTCCGGCCGTGACCCAGCTGGGCTGGATCGGCGTCTGGCTGCTGGTGATAGCTGCGGCCGCCATCGTGCTCGAGGGCGCCCTAGCGGCCCTGCTCAGCGTGCGCATCTCCCGACGGGTGCAATCCCTTAGAACGCGGCTGATGGCCGAACAGGCAGAGTTCCAGTCCGCCGTCGAGCGATTGAATGATGCGTTGGCTGAGACGCAGGTCTTGTGGCAGCCCTACCGCCGCCTCTTGCGCTGGCTTCGCCATCCGCTCACCATCGCTCTCATGCAGTCCTTCGCAGGGCGTCGAGCCGCGGCTCGGTGAGGGAGGGTTTCGCCCACCAGGCCGTCGAGGACGCGGTGGCGCGTGAGCACGCCCGCATCGCGAGGGAGCTGCACGATGGCATCGCGACCGAGCTGGCCGGCGCGGTCTCGCTGTTCAAGCTGTATCTCGAAAGGCACAAGGGCCCGCCGGACGAGACGCTGAAAAACGTCTTCGACATCCTCGAGCGCTCGCTGAAACGGGTTCGTGAATCACTCGCCGATTTACGGCCCGCAGCGATTGGTCCGGACGGATTGGTCGGTGACCTCCGCCACCAGGCAGAGGAGTTCGCGCGCCTGTATGGCATCCGTGTCGAGCTGTCCAGCAATGGGAGCGAAGACCTGATCTCGGCGCAGCAGCGCGAGGTCGTGGCGCAGATCGTGCGCGAAGCGCTGACCAACGTTCGCCGCCACTCGGGCTCGGCGATCTGTCGCGTGAGGATGGGTTTCGGGGCGCGACCCTTCTTGATCGAGGTGTCCGACGAGGGACGAGGATTCGCCGCCGGCGGCGCTGCAGGCTACGGCCTGATGGGGATGCGCGAGAGGGCGGCGGGTATCGGCGGCAGGCTCGAGGTCGTGAGCACGGAGGGCCGCGGCACCACCGTGTTCCTGTTCGGTCCGAACTGAGGGACTAGCTCCAGGTCATAGCCGAAAAGCTCGCCGCTTGATGTGGACGATCGGAAATTCGAGGTCGTCCGCGGTGATCGAGTGCAGCTTTCGCGTCACGTTCTCAACTAGCTGGCGCGCATGCTGCTCATCGGTCTTCACCGCCCTCGCGATCTCCTGCGTCGAGAGTCCATAGCTGAGGAGCTGCGCGACCTCGCCTTCGCTCTCGTTCAGGCGGCCCAACGGACCTCGTAGCGCCGACACGAGGGGAGCAAGCATGATGCCGAGGGTGTGCGCGTACGCGACATCCTCTTCCGTGTACCAATGGTCCTGGCGGCATCCGACGACCAGAAGACCGACGGGCCGGTGGCCCATCTCGCCGACCGGCGCGTAAAGGATCGCCGGCCAATCGAGCTCCCAGTCGTACCCGTTCGATGTCTCCGGCTTCTCGAACACCGAGTTGAGCACCAGGGGCCTTTTCTCGTACAGAGCGCGCCGCGAGAGAGGCATGAGCGGGCGGCCCTGCATGACACGGCGTGAGATCTCAGACGCGGCGATCGGCTGAAGCCATCCGTTGCGGAGGTACCCGAGGACCCAGCGATCGTGGCTCAAGGCATTCAGGGCCAGCCCCAGCCGGCGCCTGGCTTGCTGAAGGTCTGGGAGCTGGCCCATGCACGGAGGTTATGGCCGAACGATCCGCCTGACCTCACGGCCGGTTCAGCGTTTCCTCAAGAATCCTTGAACCTGCTACTTTGCGAGCGGGGATTGGAGGCGTGACCGCCAAGTTGCTGGTGGTTGACGACGAGCCGCGGACGGCGGAGCTCACCGCCGAGATCTTGCGGCGTGCGGGCTACTCCGTCGACGTGGCGGGCAGTGGCACCGAGGCGCTCGAGCGCGTGCGCAACGGATCGCCAGACCTGATGCTGCTCGACTACGAGATGCCTGACATGGAGGCGCCCGAGGTGCTCGATTCGCTGCGGTCGGGGACCGAACGGATTCCTTTTCCAGTGATCATCCTGACCGGCGCGCGTCATTCTCCCGGAGACCAGGTCGTCGGCTTCGAGCGCGGCGCCGCCGACTACATCGTCAAAGGGACCGACCGCCAGGTGATGCTGGCCAGGGTCCGCGGGGCGCTGCGCGAGCGCGCGTCACCGGCCGGCGCGGTGGTGCGAGGCCGCCTGCACGTCGACGCCGCAAAGGGTGAGGCGCGCATTGGCGACCGAGCGTTGAAGCTCGAACGCCGCCCCCTGATGATGCTTCAGCTGCTGGCGAGCCACAGCCCCGAGGTGGTGCCTCGGGCGGAGCTCCTGGAGCGCGTCTGGGGCAGCACCTATTCGGGTTTTGAGCATAGCCTCGAGCAGGCCGTCCATCAGATTCGCCGAGAGCTCAGGGAACCTGGCTGGATCGAGACGGTCCGTGGGATCGGGTACAGGCTCGTCGTCCCGACATGAGTTGGGTGATTGAGCCGGGGCCCGAGCTGGCGGCGGCCCTGCACCGCCTGCGCTCGACCCTGGCGAGGATGCGGGCCGAGCTGGAGCTCGCCCAGTCCGACGGTCAGGGCCCGCCCGTCGAGCGAGTCTTGGGCGACCTCGGAGAGGCGCTTCAGCACCTGGGCGAGGTCGAGTCGGCCGCGCTGGCGATCGTCCCGGTCCTCGTCCTCGACGACGACGAGCGGCTGGGGGAGCTGACCGCGAGGGGATTGCGACGCCTCGGATACGAGGCGGAATCTGCCGGCAGGCTCAGGGCGTTGCGGCCGCACGAGGTGGTGGTCTTCGACCTGAGCCTGAGCGATTCACTCGACAGCGCCGGGCTCGCGGCCCTCAGGGCGGCTCGGCCCATCGTTGTCACCGGTGCTACCGACCCCGGCTCGCGCGCCCTCGCGGAGGAGCTGGACGCGAGCGATTATCTGGTGAAGCCGGTCGAGCTCGAAGGCCTGGCGGCGGCAATCAAGCGCCATTCGTCAGCCCACGATTCGCGGAGGTGAGCGTCGCGTTGGGCGGGGTTGCCATTCTCGCCCTCGCGGTCAGTCTGGTGGTCATCGTCGCGGTGATCCTCGGGGTGCTCTGGATCGTGCTGGAGCGCCGCGAGAAGCACGACTGACTACCGCCGCATGGAGCTGAAGTCGTACGTCGCTGGTGGCGGCACCGACGGCGGCTTGCCAAGCTCGAGCACGATGTTGGAGAAGTTCGCCAGGGCGACAGTGCTGGGATCTCCGCTGAACCGCTGGCCGTTGACGAGCACGCTGAGCCGGCCCGTGTAGTTCAAAGCCCCGCTCGGCCGCAGCGGTTGCCCCCACACCGCAAAGAGCTGGCCCAGCGTGAAGGACTTCTGTTCCGGGCTCACGACGTGCACGACCCCGGTCGTGTCGTGGGTGTGCAGCCAGGCGAAGCACATCCCGATCGCGATGAAGCCGTCAGGCTCGACGCCCCATGGCCGGCCGACTCCGATGCCAGCCGGCACGACAACGTTGATGCCGTCATCCAGGATCGCAACGTGCACATGAATGTGTTGGGCCGGTAGGTCATCGCGAAGGCAAGGCACGCTGTCGACGACCTGACCTTCGCGCAGTGGCGCGACCGCGGTATCGAGATGCCTGGCGTCCGGCGTCGTTACCTGTGGCGACGACCCGCCGCAGCTCGAGACGACCACGAGGACAAGCGCCAGCGTGCCAACCGATTCACTGAACCGCAAGGTCCGCTTCCACCTGGCCCAACAAGGTGGTGGACGTCGTCGCTATGAAGGCCAGCCGGACCGGCGTCTTCGCGATCGGAACGTCGACCGAGGCGTGGCCCGAGGCGTCCGTGGTGACGCCCGTCAGCCAGACGGCGAGCTGCCCCGGATTCGTCGCGGCAGGCTGCCCCTGGTTGAAGCCGCCGCCGCATCGCCCGCCGTAGTTGCCGACCCCGACCAGCGAGCTGGACGCGTTGGTGCCGCGTGGCGCCGGCGTGAAAAAGACCTGCCCAACCGACCCCATGTCGCCGAGCTTGTAACTGGACATGCCGGCGTCGTAGCCATCGACCAGAAGCGTCGCCGCCACCGGCTTCCCGCTGCTGTCGGTGACGCTGATGGCCACGTGCGCCGTCTGACCGGCGGAATAGGTCGGCTGGTCCGGCGTCACCGCGACGGTCAGGAGCTGGCTGGAATTGTTCACGAGGATGGGCAGCCCCTCCGTGACATACGCGCCGTTCTGGAAGTAACTGAAGGCCATGGTGAAGCCAGGCGCCAGATCGGGAGAGATGGCGATGGTCACCTGGGAGTCGCCCTGGGCAAGGGACAGCCACCTGTACTGGTGAACGCGGCCCCGCTCGAGCGACAGGAGCACGTTCTGCGCCGCCGGCGAGGTGACCGTGAAGTGAGCCGAGTCCCCAATGCTGTACGCGATCTTGTCCGGCAACACGGACAGGTGGAACAGGATGCTGGACGAGCCCGGCGAGAAGAACGTCGATGGAACCTCTGTGACGTTGAGCGACCTGACGTCCTGGAAAACATTGCCGGCGCCGTCCTTGCCTTTGACTCTCAGCTCGACTGACGCGACCGGGCCGGCATAAGCGACACGCACAGCGCCCATGCCGTTTGCGTCGGTCGTGGTCGTGCCGCTTCCGACCACCGTCGTGGTGCTGGTGGTGCCCTGGTAGTCCGTCTTGTCGAACTCGAACGCCATCGGTGCGTTGGGCACTCGCTGACCCGCGCGAGTCTCGACCACAAAGGGCGCGTAGACCACTTCACCGGGCACGTAAACGGCGCGCGACGCCAGCATGAAGACCTCGTCTGTCGCCTGATACACGATCACGGAGCGCGCTCCGAGGGCCGCCGCGCTGCCTGTGCCGTATGTCGCTGTGACGGTCAGCTGCTGATCGGCCGACA
>Ga0137379_10000252_pt1 | contig 46739 bp, 30 predicted proteins | sample SagtaG_18_FD_104812 | JGI IMG/M metagenome (GOLD analysis project Ga0137379, IMG submission 104812) | Vadose zone soil microbial communities from Sagehorn Ranch, Mendocino, California, USA - Sage2_L_80_16 metaG | ecosystem: Environmental > Terrestrial > Soil > Vadose zone | place: USA...
ATTCCAACCTGCTCCAACGCATGACCAATGAAACTCCTGCGTCCGAAGATCAGCAAGAGGAAGAACCCCACCACGGTGGGCGGAAGAACCAGGGGAAGCGTCAAGATGCCATCAATCCAAGCTCGCAGACTGCCCCGCGTGTCGTACATGAGTCTTGCCGCCAACATCCCAATCAAGAAGGTGGCTACCGTTGCTGCGCAAGTAGTAGCCAGCGAAATAATAAGCGGCGACGGGTCAATGGATGGATTCACAATGAAGCCATTCTAAATCCGTGCTTGATGAAGATAGCCTTCGCAACGGGGCTGCTGAGATACTCGATAAACTTGCGCGCGGCCTCTTCATTACGGCTCGCCTTTACCACGGCGGCTGGATAGACGATGGGGTCGTGCGAAGACTCCGGCGCGACCGCTACAACTCGAACCCGGCCTGACGCCTGGGAGTCCGTGGCATAGACTATGCCGGCATCGGCGTCGCCAGTTTCGACATACGCAAGGACTTGGCGCGCATCTTTGGCCAACACAATTTTCGTGTTGAGCCTTTCCAACAGGTGCTGAGCCACAAGCGTCTGCCTCCCGTATTGGCCAGCAGGAACGCTCGCCGGATCTCCCAAAGCGATCGTCCGGACGGCCTTGTCAGTGAGTCCTTCAAATCCCCGCAGTTGGGAATCGCGCGGAGCAATCAACACCAGCGAGTTGCGCAGCAGATCTCGCCGTGTACCCATTGCGATGAGGCCCTTTGCCTCCAAGTCGTCCATGGGCCGGGATGCAGCAGACAGGAATGCGTCCACGGGAGCACCGTTTTCAATCTCTCTGGCGAGAATTCCGGATGAGCCGAAGTTGTCGCGAAAATCTGCATTTGCGTGGTCTTTCTTATACGCGGCCTCGATCTCCGACATGGCGTCCTTAAGGCTAGCCGCCGCTGAGACCGTGAGAATGGTTTGACTCTGGGTGTGGCAACCCAAAGGGGTGCCCATGAGAACGCAGAGGGCGGAGAGCGCAAAGAAGCAACGGTAAACCGCGTCTGAGTTAACTTTCGATTTCATTGCCGCCTCATGGCTTCATAGCTGATTCTTTCGCCGAATTGAATGACGCGAGAGTCCGTCGCCGTTGACAATTCAGTCTGGGGAAGAGTGCGTTTGGCAGCCGAGGAGACCGTTTACGAACCGCGCCGGGACTCCTCGCCATTTCAAGGTACCGACAGTCGTGTAAAATCTTTCCTGTATTGTACGCAAGACATAGTCGTGTATGCAATACAGTCGCCCAATTTTGCCGACGCGCAGGACTATCGATACTCAGTCACTCAATGGCCTAGTTATCGTATCGGCACCATGTGTCGTGTATGCAATACATAGGATGTCCTTGAGGAGTAGCCAGTGAAGGCTATGGATGTGCGAACGAATCTAGTGGAATTGAGAACCAGCAGAGGGCTCGGAGCAGCGCAATTGGCCGCCCAAGTCGGCGTCAGCCGGCAGACCGTTTATGCCATTGAGGCAGGCACCTATGTCCCGAATACAGCGGTCAGTTTGAAGCTGGCTCGCGCCCTTGACACCACGGTCGAGGAGATATTTCAGATCGACCCGGAATCCCAGGCACCGGAGGAAATCATCGAAGCAACTCTCTTGGGCAATACCGAGTCGATGGCTCCGGGACAACTCCTGCAACTCTGCGTCGTGAACGGTCACATTGTGGCCGTCGCGCCCGAGCCCGGGGGCCGGGGTCTGCCCCTCGCCGATGCCACACTCCTTGAATTCGTTCGAGGAAGAGAGCGCAATACAAGCGCGAAAGTCCGAGTTTTTGGAGAAAAGTGGAAAAGACCGTCGCGTATCTTGATCGCAGGTTGCGATCCGAGCGTATCCATCCTTGCACAATCACTTCAGTCGCAGGATTGCGAACTCGTGATCGCTTACGAAAACAGTTCGCGGTCGCTCGAACTTCTTCATGACGGCTTGGCTCATCTTGCCGGCTCGCATCTAGTCGACAAGGCTACTGGCAAAACTGATCTGAAGCCCATCACCAAGCTGTTTGGCCGAAACGCGGTGGCCGTCATTTCGTATGCCGTTTGGGATGAAGGACTCGTTACGTCCCATGGCAACCCTAAGCGAATATCCGGCATTGCCGATCTTGCGCGCAAAGATGTACGGTTTACCAACCGCGAGCCGGGAGCAGGTTGCCGCCGGTTGCTGGATGACTTGCTGCGCGAGGCCAGGATTTCCACGAGTGAGGTGAAGGGCTACAATCGCGTCACCGAAGGACATCTTCCGTCAGCGCGCCTCATACGGAGTGGCGACGCGGACTGCTGCATCAGCACTCAGGCTGTCGCAGGAGCACTGGGTTTGGGCTTTATTTCTCTGGCACGGAAGCCCTACCATCTTGTCATCCGCCGTGCACACCTGAATTTGCCTCCGATTCAAACGCTAATCGAAACGCTGGGCCGTGCGTCATTCCGCCGGGAGGTGGAATCCTGCACCGGATACAGCATGAAGACCGCCGGCGATCGGCTTGCCTGAGGAATGCCAAAAGACCTTTTTTATCCGGCCGAAATGGCAGAATTTGAAGGGGTCATAGCGAAATCTTTCAGTGAGAGAAATACCCTGCTAAACAGCAGTATCGAAGAATTTTGCGATTATCTTTCCGCCAACTTCTGCGATTTGGATTTGCCTCGGATCGTCTTCTCTAACCAATTGCTTGGCAGTTGGTAATGCCGGCCAGACCAACTTTCTGGGTCCGGCTCAACGTGAAATTGTGACCATCACTGCTTCCCTTCGGGACTGACAACGTGCATGCGCCTACTCTGCATCTACAGGACAGAGCAACTCTTTATGCCTGGTTGGACGAGGCAAGCGGGCATTGTCATTGCAGTATCCATTCGACAAATCTGAAATCCGAGAGGGGGTCAGGAGTGGCAAAGAAAATCGCAGAGCTCTTTGTAGAGGTTCTTGCTGCGGCAAGCGTGGAGCGCATCTATGGCATTGCAGGCGATTCCCTCAATGGCATCACGGATTCTGTGCGAAGGCGTAATGAAATCGAGTGGGCGGGCGTGCGGCACGAGGAGACAGCAGCCTTTGCGGCAGGAGCGGAAGCTGCATTAACAGGAAAGCTTGCGGTCTGCGCCGGTAGCTGTGGACCGGGCAACCTTCACCTCATCAATGGCCTCTATGACGCCCATCGAAGCCGAGTCCCTGTCCTGGCCATTGCCGCTCAAATTCCATCGCGGGAAATCGGCAGCGGTTACTTCCAGGAAACACATCCTGAACATCTCTTTAAAGAATGCAGCCATTTCTGCGAGCTGGTCTCAAGCCCTGCCCAGATGCCGCGCACCCTCGAGATCGCGATCCAGACGGCTCTGTCGAAGCGCGGAGTAGCCGTGGTGGTACTGCCTGGAGATATCGCATTATTGAATGCGGATAATGAGGATCGCCGCGTCAACTTCACCTATGCTCAGCCGCACATTGTCCCCCGCCCAGAAGAGTTGGAGCAGCTTGCGGCCGAACTCAATGGAGCGGCTCGAGTCACAATTCTGGCGGGCGCAGGTTGTGTCGGGGCTCATGATGAGCTGATCCAGCTTGCCGCGAAGCTCCAGGCACCCATTGTGCATGCCATGCGGGGGAAAGAGTTTGTTGAGTACGACAATCCCTATGACGTCGGCATGACCGGCCTTCTGGGGTTCTCCTCGGGCTACCACGCCATGATGAATTGCGATGCTCTGCTGATGTTGGGAACGGATTTTCCCTACCAGCAGTTCTATCCCAAGAACGCCCGCATTCTGCAGGTCGACATCCGCGAGGAGCAACTTGGACGACGTAGCCACCTTGACCTCGGTGTTGTAGGAGGCACCGCGGAGACCATCTCCGCATTGCTTCCACGCCTCGTGCAGAACACAGACCGATCCTATCTCGATGTCTGTCTTAACCACTACCGCGAAGCGCGCAAAGGACTGGACGATCTGGCAACGGGAAAGCCCGGCCAACGCCCCATTCATCCCCAGTACGTCGCCAAAGTCCTTAATGAAGTCGCCCAAGGAGATGCCATATTCACCGTGGATGTCGGGACTCCGACAATTTGGGCGGCGCGTTACCTGACTATGAATGGTCGTCGGCGTTTGCTAGGCTCCTTCAACCACGGATCGATGGCAAGCGCATTGCCCCAGGCCATCGGAGCGCAGCTCTCGCATCCTGGGCGTCAGGTTGTAACGCTCTCCGGTGACGGCGGTTTCTCCATGTTGATGGGGGATCTACTCTCATTGCGGCAGCTGAAACTGCCTGTGAAAATCGTTGTATTCAACAATGGATCTCTTGGGTTTGTTGAACTCGAGATGAAGGCGACAGGTTTCCTGAAACATGGAACAGATCTGGTCAATCCCGATTTCGCGAAGATTGCGCAAGGAGCGGGATTGTTCGCTCTGCATGTTGACGATCCAGAAGAGGTCCGTCCGGCTCTTGAGCAGGCAATGGGGCATGATGGCCCCGCTCTGGTTGACATTGCGGTGAACAGGCAAGAGTTGGCGATGCCGCCTTCTCTCAAATTGGACCAGATCGTCGATTTCAACCTCTATATGATCAGAGCCATTCTGAATGGCCGCGGAGACGAAATCATCGACCTCGCTCGAACGAATTTGTTCCGGTGAATTTCTCTCGCGGCTGTGCAGGACGTGCACGCCTACATCGCCGATGTAGCATGGCGACAGTGGAATTCCGTTGTGGTCAAGCGCGAGCACCGGCAATGTTCCCGTGCAGGGCTGGCAAATGCCTGGCCATGGAGCGCTAAGAGAGAGCGACGTGCCCGAGAGTTGCCCCATCCTGCGTGTTTCCTCAGGCTCATACGCCTTCCCGATGTTGCGACGCGTGAGCAGCTTGAGTTTCCTCTTCTTGCGAAGTCGGGCTCGAATCACGTCGCCGGGTTCACCCATCATGGTCAAGAGGAACCGAACCTCCTCGTTGATGGACGTCGCCGAAGCCGAATCCTTGAGACGCGCGCTTTGGTAGGTCAAGATTCCACTCGCATCGATTTCGTCCAGAAGTTTGTCTCCGAGAGGCTCACCACATTGCCGATCGCATATTCGGCGAAAGTGATCCCCCAAATGCAATCTGTAATCCGCCAGATATTCGTCCCCTATATCCCGCAACCGGCGGATGCGATTCTCTCGTTTCTGAGAAAGGTCGTGATCGCTTCGCTCGAGCTCACGCCGCCTTTGGTTCTCGGCGTCCCTGGCCACTGTCTTCGAAGTTGACTTTGCCGATTCCCGAATGAACTGGCCGCGAAGTAAAACTTGTACCACCACACTCCTCCTCTTTTGAAAACTGCCATGGCACACTCCTGTCTCTCGGTAACCGCGAACGCCGAAGCGGTTCGCGCCGGTGGAAATTGAAGCAGGAGATGTGGAGAGGAGAACTCGCACAAATCGGCGGTCAACCGAGATTCGGAAGCGTTTCGAATCGATTCACTGAGGAGAGAAACAATTGTGCAGGATGGCTATGGACATGGCGTCGATTTTGAAGGAGCGTGGGCACGAAAATGAGCACAATCTGGAAACTTGGCAAACTTCCGGCTGCTCTTATTTGCTGTAAATTATTGATTTTTTGGCTCCTCAGGTAGGACTCGAACCTACAACCCTTCGGTTAACAGAGCAGTCGTGATCGTTGGAGTACTTATGTTTTCAACGGAGTACGAAGGAATCCGAGGTCGTTTTCGGAGTGCTTTCGGCACGCAATTTGGCGAAGAATTTGGCGAAGTTGTTCGCCGAGGTTGATCACTCGGTCGGCCCCTCATAATTGGGCTGGCCAAACCCGCTTCTGGAAACCTGGTCGTGGATAGAACGGATCAATCGTTCCTCAGATGATGGAAGACCGGAAGACCCTAGGACGACGCAAAGCTTTCTAAAATTGGATTGCAAGAGTCTTATCTCAATGGCGCTTTGGCCTATCGGGAGCAATCGGACCAAGGGCCACTCGTCCAGAAGGCGACTTACATGTTAATCAACTGTGAAGAGAAAACAGCGAGGCCTTAGGGCGCGCTCTGGAGAGCGCGCGTTGCAATTGATCAGGATCTCTTGCTGCGCACGGTTGCCTCACGGCTGATCGCCCCTGCATCCGAGCAGGACCCTGACATCCATTTGCTGCCGGAATACAAATCGGTTGGATGGGCACAACTGATGGCGCTGCCGCGCGTGCTAACTCTGGCGCCGGATGGTGGGTTGCGTATCGATGTCGCCCGGAATGTGGATGGCCTGCGTACTCGGCCGTCGCGGCTGGCACTTACTTATGATGACGCGGCAAATCTGAGAGCCATTTCCGCCTTGGGCATAGAGATCTGCTGCGGAGAAGTTCTCCTGAAGCCAAAGCGAGGCAGCGGCTTCTTCGAGATCAGTTTGTCAGGCTCAGATGCGAGTATGGATCCCTGGATGAGGCTGAAATACGATCCATTGCATCGTGATCAGATCATGGTCGATTGGAAACCAGTCCCATTGACGCCTAATCCGTCGGACGATCTCGAACTCAGGTTGCATATCGACGGTTCAGTGCTGGAACTGGTTGTGAATTCCCAGGTCGCATGGAGCAAGCGATTCTACTACACCGGGCCCGCCCCAACAGAACGCATCCACTGGAGCGGTGCGGCGACTAGCGTCACGGAGCATTGATATGGTAGATGACGCAAATCTCGTCTGACAGGTTGACGAGCTAGGTTGCTCGCGCGTGTTGTCGAGCTGTTGGCTCAGACAGGCGAAAGAGCAGTCGCAAGTTCTTCGCTGATCTCTTCTGAACCTTCAGATTCGCGTGCACACTAAAGCACGGGTGAAACGAGCGATCTGCAGGTTCGCCGGCGATAGCAATCACCGGCGACACCAGTTCCCTGTTAAGTTCTCGGAGCGCCAAGGGTTAGCAGTGCGATGCCGTTTGGTGGAATAGAAATCGTGATTTGGCCACTTCCGTCGAGATACACGACCTCCGGTTGTGGCAAAGCACTCGCGCGTTTCAATTCCGCAATCTGCTGTGCGGTTGGGTATACCGGGCTGCCCATCTTCTGATAGGCATGGTTGAAATCTCCGTGCTCGTTATCAACGCGACTAATGTTTATGCGCCCCCGCCTGTGATCGCCTTGCACTTGCAACGTAAATTTCTCTGGCTCTCCCTGGATGGCGAACGTGCCTCCAGTTTGCACGAGGGGATCTCCCATGGAAGTACGCTGCTTCGGATCCTGCGGTATGAGATTCCAAAGCAGGACTGCCAGTGAGCCATCTTTCCGGCGGGTTGCGAGGACCGGCCCGACATCGGTCTCCAGTCGTACGTCGCCCAACTGATGCAGAAGGGCGAAGGTATGGAATGATGTCCGCGGAACGCCTCTCAAGCCGATGAGTCCGAAGTTTTTGTTCAGGAAGGTTCTGGGAATGCCCAATTCCTCGAACACATTATCGAAAGTCCAATACGAGAGTATATCGGCGAGTCCAATCGTGCTCTTCACCGTATGCGCAATGAATGCTGGATTCTGTGAACTCCATTCGGTGATGTAGAGAGGGAGCAACGGGTACTGAGATGCTTTGATCTGCCCTTTAACCTTCTCCAAGGCTCGGGGTATTACCTCTTCAAACGCGTAGTGTTCATCCTTCCCAAACACAAGATTTTGCGTATCGTCCGGATAAATGTGTGTTGATGCAAAATCGATGGGCACCTTTTCCTTGGCACAGAATTCGAGAAGATCACCTACCCAGGCAGCAATCGCCGTAGAAGGCCCTCCGACGCGCAGACGATTGTCGACGCTCTTCAGCGTCATGGCGGTATGACGGTACAGTTCAAAATAGTCGCTCTGGGTTCCGGCCCAGAAGAACTTCAGGTTGGGTTCGTTCCAGACCTCGAAGGCCCAGTTCTCAACCTCCTTGATTCCATATCGGGCAACACAGTGCTCGCCGAACGCCCGGATCAGCCCAGCCCAATCCGCCAGATGATTTGGCGGACTGGTATTCCCCTTGTAGAAGAAAGCTGTGGTGCGGCCGCTGGCGAGCTCTCCAGGCATGAAGCTCAGTTCAACGAAAGGCCGCACACCACGTTCCAGCATGGCATCGAACACCATATCGACATAGAGGAAGTTGGGCTGCTTGGCTCCCGAGGGCCAGACCCCCATCTCGTCATTGAAGAGGCCGTGGAAACGAACGGATTTGAAACCAATCTCGCGTTTCACTCTGTCGAGATCGGAGAGCCACTGTTCACGCAAGCCTACAATCGCCCGGTCTGATCCCACACACTCTTCCCACGCATGCGGCAGTGGCCCAGCATCTTCGTGCGGACGTATGTTGATTCGAACCGCATCAGTTTTCGAAGCATCCGTTGCGAATGCTGACACTCGGTTGTTTGCAACCGCAAACGCGCCAGTCATGGCGACAGATTGCACAAATCTTCTCCGGTCCATTTCAACGTCTCTCTTTTGCGAGTAACCCGCCGGGCTCTCGGCTGCAGCTGCTGCCTCAACTCGACTTCTGCCCTACCGAACGACTTCAAAGGATCCCGCAAGCGCTGCGGACGAATCTTCGCCAATCCAGAAATCAAATGTGCTGGCGTCCTGGTTCCAAGCTTTCTTCGCTGTGCTCCAGTACGTAAGGTCCTCGGGCGTGACGGTGAATGTCACTCTTTTCTTTTCATGAGGCTGAAGAAGCAGACGGTCGAAACCTTTCAACTCTCGAACCGGGCGTGAGTCGGAACCAAATCGTTGGTGAACGTATAACTGGGGGACCACGTCTCCCGGGCGCGATCCAGTGTTTTCGACTTCAGCGACTACCGTCACGGACTCGCCGATTTTCACTGCGGGGCTAAGAGCCTTGGCGGCGGAAAAGGAAAAGCTGGTATAGCTCAGACCATAGCCGAATGGGAATTGCGGCGTACTTGGGACATCCCAATACCGTCTTCCCTGGTTTTGGGGATCTTGCGTTGGGTTATGCGCGTAGTACATCGGGATCTGGCTGGCATCGCGCGGCCAGGTGAGGGGCAGCTTGCCGCCGGGATTAGCAACTCCGGTCAGAAGATCGACGAGAGCATTTGCCCCATCGCTACCCGGATACCACATTTCGAGGATCGCTGGGATATGTTCCACTTCCCACGGGATCGTCAGCGGTCTTCCATTAAGAAGCACTAGGATGATGGGCTTTCCTAGCGTGGAAAGCGTCTTCAGAAGATCCCCTTGGCGCCCCGGCAAATTCAGAGAGGCACGGGAAGCAGATTCTCCGCTCATGTTCTGCATCTCACCCATGACGGCGATGATTAAATCCGATCCGCGGGCGACGTCAACGGCATGCTGGAATTGGTTCTCCGCTTCCTCATCGCTCCAGCGCTTTTGCGCCTTTTCCTTCATCAGCATGTCAAAGGGTGAAGAACGCACAAGCTGTACCCCCTGCGCATAGGCGATCTCTTTGAACTTTGAGGACTGCTCAAGGGCTGTCTTGATCGTCGACACTTTATCGAGGTCGAAGTCGGCAAACCATGGACCAACAATGTTCTGTCTGGAGTCGGCGAGCTGACCGATAAGAGCAACTTTCTGGTACTTGCCGGGCTGGAGCGGCAATAGGGATTGATCGTTCTTCAGCAACACAGCAGACCTCTCGGCCGCACGTCGAGCCGCTTTGAGATCGTCTTGCAGTATCTCATCGTTGAGGTCACTGGGCTTGGCGAAGGGATGATCGAACAAGCCAAGCTCAAACTTCAGCCGAAGCATCTGCCGGACCGACCGATCCAATTCTGCCGTATCCAATGATCCATCCTTACCGGCAGCAAGCAACGGGGCAAATTGGTTTCCAGCGTTCGACATCGCAACGTCGATGCCCGCATGAAGCGCTCGGGTTGCGGCTTCCTCCTTGTCGCGCGCTGAGCCATGAGAAACGAGATCGCCGACGGCGTTATTGTCACTGACGACGAGGCCTCTGAATCCCCACTCGTTGCGCAGAACGTCCGTAAGCAGCCAGCGGTTGCCAGTGGCTGGAACATCGTTGAGGTCGATGTAACCACTCATCACGACCCCAATGCCCGCCTTCGCGGCTGCTTGGAAGGGCTTGAGGTAGACATTCCGCAACTGGCTCTCTGAAAGGTTTACGTCGTCGTGGTCCCGTCCACCGAGCGATGCGCCGTACCCTGCAAAGTGCTTCATGGTGGCCACCACATGCTTCTCATCGATAGCGCCGCTCCCCTGAAATCCTTTCACTTGCGCGACCGCTACCTTTGCGCCCAGATATGGATCTTCACCGGCGCCTTCAACGATGCGTCCCCACCGCGGATCGCGCGCAATATCAACCATCGGTGAATACGTCCATGACTGTCCGGATACACGCGCTTCAAAGGCTGCGCGTCGCTGGGCATCTTCAATCATGGCCACGTCCCACGATGAAGCCATCCCCAGCGGAACCGGGAAGATGATCCTGTACCCGTGGGTGAAGTCAGAGCCAAATATCAAAGGAATGTGAAGCCGTGATTGCTCGACAGCCAAGTGCTGAAGCCGGTCGACTTCTGCAGTGTTGAAGTCTGCCGCAATCGATCCAATCTCGCCATCAATGATTCTTAGGTCAAAGGCCTTCGTACTGTTGAAGTGGAACGACTGCGACAGCTGGCCGATCTTTTCCAGCAGTGTCATTCGCTTCAGGAGTTCATCCACCTTACGGGCTATGTCGCGATCTCTCTGGGAAGTTGGATCAGCGTGGCTCAGGCAATGCGGGCCGAAGCCGAGGAACGTAAATGCAACAAGCACTCCTGTTTGAGCGATCCTGAAGAATTTGCCAGCGCACATCATTTTCTCTCCAACCATCTTCGCCTGCGTACTGCTTCGCATCCACTCTCCTGCTTTGCCGTGATCTCCTCCGCATCGATTAAGCAGGCGCTAGCCAGCTATTTGTCGAAGGCCTTCACGACGACCAATTCAATTCCCGGAGCCGGCAGAGCTCCCTTAATTGCGATCTCACTCCCTCTGAGCGTGACCGTATTAAGCAGGCGATAGTCCCATACATCGTCTATTTGATAACGCTCGATTCGATAGAGCTGGTCAGGTTGGAGGTTGGTCACTTTGAGGTCAAAACCGCCGTTCTGCTCATACTTCAGCTCGCGGCGCGGTAAAAGATTGAGAAACCCAGCGACCTTGTCGCCGCCTTTCCTTGCGCCTCGCAAGCTGGCTGGCACCTCGTAATTGCTGATGAGAACGTTGATCTGGTTGCCATCATTCGACCGGCCCGCCTGCACTGCGAGTCCTTGCGTGTCCGCGCCCTTAGCGGCGAGCCGAACCGGAGTGCTCTTCATGCGACCGAGTGCAATCAGTGCCTGCCCGATCTTGTTCGGGGTCTTGCCGTCTTGGCCGAACAGATTGGGGCCCATGTAAAACATCTGAGCGTCAATAGGCGAGTCCTGCATGTAGATGATTGCTGACGCCGTAAATGCCGCTCGGCCTGCCATGGTCAGCAATTCCGGGTCGATGCCGAGGACGTTCCATTCGTCCAGAATCAACTGGGTCTTGTTGAACCCGTAACTATCCAGAAGCTTGCGCATGTCTCCTGCTATGCGAACGAAACAATATGGATCGGCAGAATCAACACTGTAATCGTGGAAGGACCAGTAGTCGAGCGGCAGATTATTCTTCCTCAGGTACTCCAGGAAGTCTTCGCGATAGGTTGGCCCCTGATAAGTGAACATGAGCGCCGGTCCGCCAATCAGGGCATTGGCATCCGCCGCTTTCACCGCGCGCGCAATCTTTCCGTACAGTTCGTAGTATTTGGTCGGAGCGAACCTGCCGTCCGGCTCGTTCAGCACTTCCCAATACTTTATGCCGTAGCGGAATCCATTGTTCCAGCCATCGTTGTAATGCATGACGACGTGCCGAGAGATTTCGGCATAGTGGTCATAGTCCGCATCAGAAGTGAAGCTATCCGGCACTCCGCTCGACTCACCGGCACTTGCGCCAAGGCGAAAAAGAGGCTGCGCACCAACATCGAAGATCGCTTTGATGAATCGATCGGTTGGTCCAAAGTTGTAACTCGTCGGCTTGGCAGGATCGGCACGAAGATCGGGGAACATCGTTAACGGGTTGCGAAGGGCATCCGGCAGTATCGTGCCGTCAGCCATTTCGTGCTTCCCCTTGAAGTTTGCGTAAATATCACCGGGCCCATAATTGTCGTGGATTCGAACCAGATCGACGTTTGCGCTGCGATACCCCTCCGATGCGTCAGCTCCAAGCGAGCGGAACCCGGTGCGATCAGAGACTTCAACTTCACCGCCGGGGCGATCGACGCCGAGTTTATCAGTCCAGGGCAATGGTCCGGAATTCAGACCGCGGAGCGACTTGAATTCTCCCAGATTACTGGAGGCGTCAACGGTGACGGCCCGCAGCCCTGGCCTTGCCGGCCCTGGCACGTTCTGCGCGAACGAGACTGTTGAGGAGACCAGAAGGTATCCGCATACCCCGACCATGACTAAAGCAGACGGCCTCTTCATGCTGTTTCTCCTTGTTCATTCTTCCGAATACACATGGTCTGACTAGGGTATGGAGCAGCGAAGATGATGGATTCGCAATTCTTTATTGCTTGGGCAGTGTGCTGTGACGACAATACCAATGATGCCTATGTTTGGGCTCTTCAGTTCATAATGAACGAGGGCTGCGTAACCGCAGCCCTCGTTGTTGCCGTCTTTAGAAGATCAACTTGAGTGCGAATTGGATCTGGCGTGGATTTCCGCTGATCGTGTTGATCTGTCCCGCTTGAGCACTGCCCGAGGCATTAGCGATGGATGCATTTGGCTGCCCAAGGTTCTGGTGGTTGAGGATGTTGAAGAATTCGGAACGGAACTGCAGTTGCGCACGTTCCCGAATCGCGAAGTTCTTGAACACGGAATAATCAACATTGGTGAACCCGGGACCGGTCAGGCTATTGCGACCGACCGTTCCAAACGAGTTCACGGGGTTCACGAATGCGCACGGGTTAAACCAATTGACAGCATTCGACCCGGCTATCTGTGCCTGGCACGTAGCTCCATATGGTTTCACATCAGGATTACGGTTCGGGCGGAGAGGTCCACCGGGGCCCGAGTTCACGATAGATGTGGCCAGGACCGTAAACGGCGTTCCGGAATGCGATGCCACAAGTCCGTTCATTTGCCATCCGCCTGCAACGGCGTTCAATGCACGATTTGAAATGTTGTGGCGAAGCCCCTCGCCGAACGGTAAGACGTAAATGACGCTCGTGGTGAACCCATGCGTCATATTGAAATCTGACGGGCCACGTTCCGCGGCGAGGTCGTATGCATATTGCGGTTCCGGAGACCCTCCGCTGGCGCCAAGCTGTGTCGACGAGCCATTGTCGATTGAACGGGAATAGGTATAAGCAGCTTGGAAGCTCAAGTCGTTGCTAGCCCGTTTGTTCGCCTTCACTTGCAGAGCGTGGTAGTTGGAAGATTCGTCACTGATCAGACCGAAGACTTCACCCATAGCCGGCGAAATCGGAGCATCTGCCTGGCTCGCATTCGGTCCTGCCGCCCATTGATTCAAGTTGCGACTTCCAGTGAGTTGCGTGCCCTTCGTTCCGATGTAGCCCGTTTCAAAGATCACATTCCATGGCAGCGCTCGCTGAACCGACAGGCTCCACTGTTGGACATATGGAGTCGGGTGCGATTTCGGGATGTACACGACGGATGCGCCCGTTGGAACCTGAGTGGGATCCGAAGGAATCACCACTGGAATTCCATCCGAGACGAGGGCCGCTGGAGGCCCTGTGACGTTCTGGAAAAAAGTATTTGTGGCGTTGAACGAAAACGGCGTATTCAGAGTCAAGCGATCTGTAGCAGCGCCGACAGCATAAGTCAGGGGCACATAGGCGATTCCATATCCGCCGCGCAACGATGTCTTGCCATCATTGGTCAAGCTATAGGCAAATCCAACTCTAGGTTGGAAATCGCGATAATCGGAATCGACAGTGCTCGAGGAGACGCCGTTCTGACCAGCGATCACCATCTTCTTGTTCGTCAGATCGAAGTTCGCGAGCCGGTTGTTCGCCTCGGAGGCAGGTGTGTAGAGATCCCAGCGCACACCCAGGTTCAGGGTCAACCGAGAATTTACCTTGAAATCGTCCTGAAGATACGATCCGTATTCCCTACTCCGCTGGCCATACTCTTTGAGCACCAATGCCTTCGAGTCAAAGATGTAGTCGCCCAGTAGTGTGCTCGCCCAGCCATTTCCTCCAAATAGCCCGTCGAGACCTGTGAATGTCGAGTTATACACGGGGAGGGCCGTCTCATAAAACGCAAACGCGTATTGCCCGCGGGGATTGTTGGACTGCAACACGTTGAATTCACGAAAACGCATCTGGAAACCCATCTTGAGAGCGTGTCTTCCGATGGTCCATGAGAAGTTGTCGCCAAACTGAGGCGTGTTCGAATGAATCGTGCTGGGAGCTCCCTGCGGGGCACCGAGGAACGTATTCGTATCAATGTTGAGCAGGTAAGGAAACCCGGTTGTTTGTTCGTTTTTGGTATCGGTGTTCAGACCTCCCAGACCCGCAAGGCCCGCCTCATATTGCATCCCTTCAGCTCTCGGAAAATTTTGGTGGTCGATCGCAATGCCCCATGTGAACTCATTCACCTTCGTCGATCCGAAGATATGAACATAGCTGAAGTTGTAAACACGCTCTGAGCCGGTCTGATCTGGGGGAGAACTCAAGGAAGCCAACCCGGATCCAAAAAGCGAAGGATTCTTAACACCTGAATCCGAGTAAAGGACCGTAAAAGAGAGCCGGTTACGATCCGTGGGGTTGTAGTCGAAGCGTCCGTCACCGGAGTCCTGAACGGTGCCGGTTTTCTGGTTCGCGTTATACACGTTTCCCGAACTGTTCGGATCCGGCAACCGCGACATGGCAAGCGCCGTCGTGGGATCGGCCATACCTACTGGAATGCGGTTGTACGGGAAAGGCTGGCGGAAGATGCCGTAGACAGGGTTGAAGGGGCTGTAGATTTGGTGGGCTGAGTGCGGATCGCCTCCGCAGATCCCGGCCGAGTCGAATCCTTCCGTGCAAAGTGATCCGAAGTCGTAAGAGCCGCTCGACGGCGTCTTCCAGGGAGCGTTCGGAACGTTGGTCGAGAATGGAGTTCCTTGGACGATGCGATTGCCCTGGTAATCTCCGAAGTAGAACAGCTTGTTTTTGATGATCGCTCCGCCTAGCGAGCCTCCGAATTGATTGAAGCGATAAGGCGCTTTCGTGACTTCAAAGCGGTTGCGGGCATCCACATAGTCGTTGCGGAAATATTCAAATAAGCTGCCGTGTGTCGCATTGGCTCCGCTTTTGATGTGGGCATTGATCACGCCGCCAACTGAGCGGCCGTACTCCGCGCTGAAATTGCTGGTCATTACCTGAAACTCGCCAATTGACTCCAGATTTGGCTTGTTAGCAGGAGGGCCATACACGTTCGGAGAAGAGACATCGACTCCATCGATCATGTAGCTGTTTGCCTCACCTCGACCGCCGTTTATGTCGTATAAATTGCTCTTTCCCGGCGCGGCTCCGGCAGCCAGACCTATCAGATTATTGAAATCGCGTCCGTTCAGCGGCAGATCAGAGACCGATTGTTCCGTCACGAAATCACTTACCGTGGAGGTGGTCGTGTCGATCAACTGGGCCGACGCTTCTACCGTGATCTTCTCAACCGTAGTTCCGGGATTGAGAGAAAAGTTGAGTGTCAGGGTCTGTCCCAGAGACAGCGTCAATCCGTTCTTCTCTTCCGATCCGAACCCTGCTGAAGCCACTTCGATCTTGTAGTGTCCTGGGATCAGATCCGGAGCAACGTAGATACCCTCGGCATCGGTCTTAATGGCACGAACCACGTTCGTATTGACGTTGGTTATGCGCACAGCTGCTCCGGCAATTCTGGCGCCGCTTTGGTCACTGATCGTCCCAGTGACTCGTCCGCTCGAGGCCTGCGCATCAAGGCGACGCGGGCCTGCAAAAACCAGCGAAAGCAGAATCGTGAATGCGACGGCGACCTTTGACCGCAATGCGAGCTTTGGCCTCAAGTGGCAGGGTTGCGATTCCTGGAATCCGCTTCGGCTGGTCATGTGACAAGCCGCGCCCGCCGCAGCGTTGATCACGCAATGTAAGCTCGCTGGCTCGCTGGCTCGCCGCGGTTGATTGAAAGTCTCGGTTGCACTGGTCACTGGAACTCCTCCTGCAATGTGGATCAGTAGGCAGATTTCGTACATAGAATCCATTTTTCTGCCCTGAGTAATCTGCAGCGACCATAATCTGCTTCAATCTATGTGACTGTCAAGTAATTTTGTACTGTAGATATGAATTTGGATTTGCCATCCACAGTAACCGACCCGACATCCCTTGGCTGACGGGTGACGGCGGTGCTTGGCTTTTCGCCATACATTCGTCTTCCCTCACTTGCCGTCGTACATTCCAGAGGTCCAGTGCGACTTCATCGATCGTGCGAAGTTCTGGAATTATCGCGTGCCGTCACCAACGTTCCTGCTCAGGCTGGACCCTTGAATTTGAACTTATTCAGGCCACTATGCAGATGTCTACCGGCACCGTCCCATTGGAACCTTCCCGTCAACCCTTCAGGCAGATTGATCTGGAACTTGCTGCCTTCTTTCCCTCTCGAAAACAGTACCGACACTGGGCCCGTCGGCGTCATCGCGGTCGCACGGAGACGATTGAGACTGCCCAGATGCGGCGTCACTCGCACGGTCGCATAGCCGGCCGAAGCAGGCTGCACGCCTGCAACAATCCCTAGCAAATCGTCAGTCGGATGGGCGCTCCAAGCGTGGGTATCGGAACGAGTATTGCCCCTCTCTTCCGGCCAGGTGGTGTAGTGAAGCTTCAAGAGGTCACGCCAGGTCTCGAGCAAATCGAAATATCTATCTGGCATTCCAGCATGTTCGTAGGCGCGCACCAGATACCACGAAAAGTAATAGCTGGTGGTCAAAACTCCATCCGGTGCATCGATACCGTGATCCAACGAGATCTTGCGTAATATCTCCGGCGCCTTCTCTCGCGAAGCCACGTCATAGAGCACGGCAAGAGCGTTAGCGTGCTGACTGAAAACTGTCATCGACGGATCGTCAGCATAAAGCCCGCTTTGCTGATTCCAGCATGCGTTTTGAATTGCGGATCGCAGCGCCGATGCTTCGGTCCAATCGTCCTCGGCTATGGTTGGATCTCCTAAAGCCGACTCCAGTTCGGCAGCGTCCTTGAGCGCCCCCAGATAGACCAGCGATGTGAGGCACGAAGTTCCTGACGCAGGATCGAAAGACGGGAATTTGTTTCGTGCCAAAGGAGGCGTTCCAACCCAATCGATGAAATTCCAATCGGGGTTGCGCCTCAGCAATCCATTGGGCGCTGCGTACTGTGCATACCACTTCAACACGCGCCGTGCACCCGGAAGATTCCTGCGGAGTACTGCCCAATCGGCTTGGTGCATCCAGTAGTCGTGCATCATGTCGATCCACAGCAGAGAGAAGGGAGGAATGATGTTCTTTCCGCTGCTCGGATATGCCGATTCAGTCAGACCGTCAGCGCGCTGCGATTCTCCAAACGCGTCAATGGCCTGAACTGGAAGGCGAGGATCGCCCGAAACTGAGTAGGCGACCAGCGCCTCGAGCCGCGTATCACCGACGTATTGAAGCTGTTCCCAATAGGCGCTATCCATGAAAGTCTCGTGCGCATCGATCTTCAGCGTCCGCCAGCCGATAGACCATATCTCATTCAACTGCGGATCGTCACTATCGAACACTGCACGTTCCTCGAACGGATACCCGCTCTCGTGAACTTGTAATCGATCGAGTGTCAGGGGCTGGTCGCTTGTTTGAACGGTGACGTCCATGTAGCGCCACACGCGCCACCACAGCGGAGAGAATACTCTTTTCTCGCCGCCATCAGGCAAGAACGTGTCTGCCAAGCCGATTGCGGACCTGTCCTGAACTTCGTCGCGATCGCCTTTGCGTTTAGCCGCGTCATACAGGGCTTCGGCGTAGGTTACGGTGATCTTTCCTGCCGTCCCTCCGGTCACAGTGAGTTGCGGATATCCCGAAACCATGATTCCGCGATCAATGAGAAGATGTACCATGCTGTGCGGCGGAATCTTAACCGCTTCGTCGGGAAACGCCTTCGCATCGGCAAAGTCTGTGCGCACCACTTTCCCACTCGGAACTGGCGAATAGCTCATCCTGGGAAGGGGATCCATCATCAGAGTCCAAGGATCATGCTCGTCAGGTCCAAGTGCTGGCACGGCATTGGCCCATCCGGCATTGCTCTCCTCCTGACCATTCCATTGCCAGTCGATCTTCGCTGCGTCGATGGTCTCCTGAGCGCCCGCGACGTAGTAGATATTTGGCAGTTGCTTGAACTGCGAAAGGTACGGTGAGGAAAAAGTGTGTCCCTCCTGAATGGAAACGCGCCATGCGGATCCGCTTTCGATGCCGCGCTGCGGAGACTTGTCAGGCTCGGACAACCAGAACGCAGTCTTCGCGCTAATCTGGGCCAGCGGCGCAGTCACGTTTGCGAATCCAGCCTTCGGAGTTACTGCGTTCCAGACCTCAGCCGCGATCACGTTGCGGCCTTGGTGGAGAAAGTGAGCCAGATCGAAGGCTTCATATCGCCAATGGGCAAGATCGCCGCGCGCGGGGCCTTCTCCGACCCGTTGTCCATTCACGTAAAGGACAAAGCGATTGTCCGCAGTTACGTGGACGGGAAAGGACTTCGGCAGGCGCGCCATGTTGATTTCGCGGCGGAAATGCAACACAACAGGATGATTTCCATCCAGTCCATGAGCGGTGATCCACTGTGCTTCCTGGGCGTGGACTAGAGGGCTGGTAAGCATGAAAAACAATGCGGCTGCGCCAAGGGTGATTCTGTTCGACACTCGCGCCTGTGACTTCGTTTTTCGCACTCGATCTCCTTACACTCGGAGCCCCGGTTTAACGCGAAGCTGAATCCGCTGGAAGAGTTCGTCTCCCACGGTGCGGCGCCACTCCAGAGGCGTTTTTGGATTGACTGCGCAGTGGCACAGCCGGATTCGCCACAACAATCATTGCGGCCCGTACGAATTGCTTTCTCAAACAGTTTGCGCTGCGGATCAAAGCAGAGCGAGAATTGCTAGGCGTTCAGTCTTTGCGCAGGCCAAGAAGGATGATGCGCACTGCTTCTCCGAATAGCAGTTGGATCGGCTGTCCAAATTCCTTTTCCACGCGGTCCCCAAGCGCCGCGAGCCGCCGCTGAGTGGAGATAACCGCGTTAAACACGGAATGCATCGTCAATTCAGGATTCAGATCAGAACGGAGTGATCCATCTGCAATGCCCTCCCGGATCAAATCGGCGAGATTGTTCATCCGGTCTGGCAGGACCTTGTCTTCAATTGCAAGCATCAGGTCAGCAGACCAGTCACGCGCGTACATTGCGTCGAACTGCGCCTGGAAGCGTACGCGTTCGGGATGCTCGATCAATTCATCGCCAAGAGCTTCGAGCATCAAGCTGATTTTGGCGAGAGTCGATCCCGTGGACTGCTCATACCGCTCTCGCAATCCCTCATACGATTGCTTGAAGTACTCCTCGACAAGAGCCCAGACAATCTGGTCTTTGTTCGAAAAGTACTCATAGATCGTTGATGGGCGAACGCCGGTTGCGGCAATGATCTCCGCAAGCGTAACGCGATCGATCCCTCGCTCGTTGAAGAGGCCCTCAGCTGCGTTCAAAATTCTGCGCCGCTGCCGTTCCCGATGAGCGTGGTATGACCTGGTTGATGGCGCTGCTGCGGTCAATCCCATTTCTACTTTCGCTTTCATAGTCCCATTTTGAACCGAAATACTAACGGACCCGCTTCAACCGGTGCCATCTACTTAGTCGGAGGTTGAGATCCGGCCGTAGCAGGTGACAACTTGAACTCGCCAGTCACTCCCATCGGCTCTACATCAGCGTCGCCCTGCACAGTGCCCGTATCATCAAGTGTCCCCGAATACGTTACTGTGAGCGGCTCTCCATTGTATTCTGCATTGACTTTGAAGGTGACCTTCTTCCCGTCAACCGTTCCTGTCAATTTGATCTCGCCGGTGTCGCTCTTGCAGCTGCCGGCGAGTTGATTATCGGTCTGAGAAAACGAGCATGTCTCCTCGGTCTCTGTCCCAGCGATGCTGCTCTGGAGCTTGTACGATCCTGTCAGTCCCGCGGCTCCGGATGCGAACATCGGAGTTGCGACAAACACCAGCAACGAGGCGATCAGCTGTTTACTCATTTTTCTGCCCTTTCAAAGCGAAATGTCCGATGCGCGCACCGGGAATGTTGAGGGTAGTCAACGCTGAACAGCCGGATCCGGTCATCCAATTTTGGATATATAATCCAATATCAGGATGACTATAGGCATTCACAGGGAGCCTGTCAAGATCCTGAACAACGCGCAATCATCCTCGACTGCAATATTCCTCCACATGCTCAGGCTTGTCAATATATTTTGGATTATGTATACATATTTGGAATAATGATTCGGAATCTACGAAGCGAATGGCATCTCACCTAGTCGCCGATATGCAGCAGGCCAAGGTGAGACAGATAGCCAACAGTGTACAGATTCGTGGCGAACATGGGGTCCATCTCAAATTGGGACCTAATACGACTTTGAAGGGAGCTTCTCTAATGATTAACCGCTTGTCCCGCCGCACCTTTGCACGCTTGCTCGGAGCAGGCGCAGCTGCTATGTCGACATCCCTGCCGAATGTGGCTGCTCCATCGGCTTCCGCGGCCCCGCGCCGGGGCAACGATGGTTCCGCCAATTCCGGTGAACTCAAATTTCCCAAGGGATTTGTGTGGGGCTCGGCTACGGCTAGTTACCAGGTGGAAGGTGCAAGCAAGGAAGATGGCAAGGGCGAATCCATCTGGGACGTGTTCGCCCACATGCCGGGCAAAATCCATGAAGGCGACAACGGCGATGTTGCCGACGACACCTACCATCAGTACAAGCAAGATATCGGCATCATGAAAGACCTGGGGCTCAAGGGTGCCCGGTTTTCGATCGCTTGGCCGCGCATTTTCCCCAATGGGACAGGGCAGGTCAACCAGGCGGGTCTCGACCACTATCGTAAGGTCGTCGACGAAATGCTCGAAAATGCAGTCGAGCCGTACTGCACCCTTTACCATTGGGACCTTCCGCAGGCTCTGCAGGAGAAGGGTGGATGGGAGAATCCTGACACCGCCCAGGCCTTTGCCGATTATTCAGGTTACGTAGCAAGCAAGCTCTCCGACAGAATCCATCAATGGATGACCATGAACGAGATCCGCTCGTTCACCCAGGCAGGCTACGGCTTCAATCTTCATGCGCCCGGATTGCACGTCGGACGCAAGCGGCTCGCACAACTTACTCACAACGCTGTTTGGGGCCACGGGTTGAGCGTGCAGGCCATCCGCGCGCATGCGAATGGTCCCGTCAAAGTAGGATTCGCGGATAATCCAAGCGCTATATGCCCGGTCCTCGCTACACCGGAGCACGTTGCTGCAGCCCGCACGGCATTTCAGGAAGAGAATGCGCAATTCCTCAACGTAATCATGACGGGGCAGTATACCGCTCATTATTTAGAGCGGCTCGGCGCTGATGTGCCCAAATTCACTGTGGGCGAGCTCAAGACGATTTCAACACCACTCGACTTCGTCGGTCTAAACGTCTATACCCCTGTCTGGGTACGCGCTGACAGTTCGCAGGAAACCGGCTATCGTGTTGTTCCGAACCCCTCTACGTATCCGCACATGGATCCGCCATGGATCAGCGTCGGCCCCGAGGCACTGTTCTGGACACCAATGCTGGCTCACCAGATCTACAAGCTCGGCGCGCTGTACATCACTGAAAATGGCGCCTCATCGAAAGATTTTGTCACCGACGAAGGTCATATCTGGGACACCGGCCGAACCATGTATCTTCGTAATTATCTTTCCCAACTTCATCGCGCTATTCAGGCCGGAGTACCGGTCAAGGGTTACTTCCTGTGGAGTTTGCTCGATAATTTCGAGTGGGCAGATGGATATTCAAGCCGATTTGGAATCACGTATGTCGATTTCAAAACACAGAAGCGGATCCCAAAGCTCTCATCCTTCTTCTATAAAGCCGTCATCGCAGCGAATGCGATAACGTAAGTCAAAATGGAAGCGCTCGGCCAAATATTCGCGACTGATCGCCTTCTCGGGGCCAACTCAACCTTCCTCTTTCGGCAGTGATCGTGCCGGGACGCCGGTCTTGCTTTGCTGTCCGGTTCTCGTAGGGCGTATTGAACAACTTCAAAAGATCCCATAAGCGCTGCGGTTGGGGCCTTCACCAAGCCAAAAGTCAAACGTGCTGCCTTCCTGCGTCCATCCATGCATTGCTCCAACCTTCACTGAGCCCAGACAGCTCTATCAACTCTCTTCCAGTCCTTGCGTATTCGCGTGTTCCTGGCATCTGCTCTTGGTTTGAAGGAGGGTCCGTGTCATCTCTAAATCCCTGCTCAGATCGGCGAGCAATCGCCCTAGTCGGGAGATTTCTTTCTCCAGCAAACGCAATTGTTCAGACTGAATATCCTTTTGTTTCCTTGGAGAGCAATTGTCGGGAGAGTTTTTGCTCCGTTGGCGTCCGGCGCCCAGCAAGCGGCCTCCGCGCAATTTCGGAATACCTCCATTTGCCCGGCCTAACTGAACGGCGTGCGAGTTCGGCGCATACTGAAATTTCACAATCGCGGAGGATACTCTGGTCCTGGTATCCGCGGAAACACTCTCTGATCCATTGACGACACGCGATACTGTTGCCGTCGAGACACCCGCCAGTATGGCAATTTCCTTCAACTTGCAACTCATAATGTTTCCCTCCAGACACTCGAGCTCCGTCTTCTGATTCCCGAACGACCCGAGCAGCTCCGGTTGGTCTTGGCGCGTGGTGCAGAAGACCATGTCTACGGTAAGAACAAAAACGACCTGGTGTGACTCTTCGACGTACTGCGGAGATGAACTAGAAAGTGGCGTTGCTGGCTGCCTCCTTTGAGATTTCGATCTCGCCTTTCAGGTAGAGCGATTCGGAAGAATCGCCGACCCGTATCCCAAACTTGCCTGGACTAATTTGCCAGTCTTTCGCAACCGTGTCGTAGAAGGCGAAGGAGCGGCTATCGAGCACGACGGAGACGCGTTTGCTTTCGCCGGGCTGGAGCATGACCTTGTCGAATCCTTTTAGCTCCTTGAGAGGAGTTTCGACTTGGGCGTGGCCATTGGACACGTAGACCTGTGTGACCTCTGCGCCAGCGCGTTCTCCGGTGTTGGTTACGTCGAAGGAGACGGTGACTTTTGGATTGGCGGTCGCGTTCTCAGGTGTGAGCGAGAGATTGGCAAACTTGAAGGTGGTGTACGAGAGACCGTAGCCGAAGGGAAAAAGCGGCTTGATGTGGTTGTGTTCGTAGCCGCGATAGCCGACGAAGATGCCTTCTTTGTAAGCTATGCGATTGGTGTCAGGTCTGGTGTAGTAGTTTTCGTACGTGGGGTTGTCCTGCGCACGGAGCTCAAATGTCGCGGGCAGATGGCCGGAGGGATTGACCGCACCGAAGAGTACTTCCGCAAGCGCAGTTCCACCTTCTTGCCCGGCGTACCAGCTTTCGATATAGCCCGGGACTTCATTGACCCAGGCTTCGCTATCAACGTTGCCGCCGGAAGTGATGTCGACAATAGTCTTCTTATTGGCCGTGGCCATCGCGCCGATAAGCTCGTCCTGCCCGAAGGGAAGGTCGAAGGTGCGGTCACCGGCCTCGGCCTCGCTGTCGGCATCGAAGCCGGCCGCGACGATGACAACATCGGTCTTGGCGGCGAGTTCTTTCGCTCTAGCATTGACGACCCTGTCTTCTTCTACGATGGCCAGGCGGAGGCATCCGCCCACCTCTGAGTGAATCCGCTCTTCGACCACGACCTTGTGCGGACCAGGTGCAAGATCAAGCATGACGTGCGGCTGGAAGGCTCGGACGATCGTCCAGTTATCAATGAGGAGCTTACCGTCGAGGTAGACCCTGTTGTCGTTGCCTTCTCCGCTGCCTTGCAGGGCAACGATGTATTTGCCAGAATGCTGCGCGACATAGTATCCGGTCCAGCGCAAGCTCGAATGCGGGGTCAGCCCCGTCGCGTCTGGATCAGCGGCAAGTGTTTGCCAACGAACGCCGTCGTTGTTGATGTGCTTCACGATGGACCTAGCCGCTGGTGCGCCTGAGAGATCGAGGTTCTGAAAGGTCTCGAGCGTCAACCCCGGTTGGCTGCTTTGCGCATCAGTGACGTAGTTGGTGGTGCGAGCGAGTTCTGACAGAGTGGGAAGACCGCGATCGTAGTAAACGGTGATACCGGGCCCGGCGAGAGTTGTGATTCCATCAACAATGCTGATTGCGTGGAAGGGTTCCACACCCGCGCTGCCGCCACCAACCGGAATGGCAGGGTAGGCATCGGGTCCAACGACGAGGATAGACTGCACCCGCGTCTTATCCAGCGGGAGCAGCTTCTCTTCGTTCTTGAGGAGCACAATGCCGCCGCGCGCAGCATCGAGGGCCGTCGCAAGGTTCTTAGCGTCGAAGATTGAGATCGCGGGATCGGTCTGGGCGCGATCCAGCCAACCGAAGCGACCTGCGGTCATTAATAGATGGCGCACTTTTTCATCGATGGTGGCTTCCATGACTTTGCCACTTTTCACTGCAGGCGTTAGGTTCCTGGGATTCATGAATGCCCCGCCTGGCATCTCCAGGTCTAGACCGCCATTGGCTGCCCCGATAGCATCGTAGGTTGCGCCCCAGTCGGACATCATTACGCCATCGAATCCCCACTCTTTACGGGCGATGTCAACGTTGAAATATCCGCTCTGAGTCGTGTGAAGGCCGTTCGCTAGATTGTAGGAATCCATGATGGCGCCGACGTGCGCCTTTTTGACGCCTGCTTCAAACGCTGGCAGGTAGATCTCCCGAAGCGCGCGCTCGTCGATGATGGAATCGGAATCGTGGCGCAAATATTCTGAATTATTCCCCAAAAAATGTTTAATCGTGGCGCTGACACCTTGGTCCTGCATGCCGCTGATGTAGCTGACCGCAATGGCGGAGGTGAGGAAGGGGTCTTCGCCAAAGTATTCAAAGTTGCGACCGTTGCGGGGCGACCGATAAATGTTCACGCCTGGGCCGAGCATGTAGTGGATGCCGCGGGCGCGGGCGTCGCGTCCGATCCCTGCACCGACACGTTCCGCGAGATCGCGATCCCACGAAGCGGCGAGGTTGATCCCCGCCGCGTAGGTAATGGCATGCAAACCCGCATTGCTACGGACGCCGTAAGGGCCGTCAGACATTTCGAAAGCAGGCACGTCCAGGCTTGGCACGGCGCGGATTTCCATCGCGCTGCCGCCAACCCCTCCGATATATTCAAGCTTTTGCTCGAGAGTCATCCTGGCGACGATGGCGTCCACCCGGCTTCGCAGTGCAGGAGTATCTCGCTGAGGCGCCTGTGCCAGCAAGGAAACGCCAGCACTGCACAGCAGAAATGTCGGCACGAGTACCGTTTTGATCGATCTTCTTCCACGGAAAACTTGCCGCAAGGTGGTGCGCTCCGTTTCGTTACTTTTCTGCAGAAGGCGCTATCGAACGCTGACTGTTTGGGATAATCCAAGATTCGAATCCGAAGCGTTTACATATCTATTTTTGGTTTTGAACGGAGCGGAGGGGCCTCACAATGGATCTGTGAGAACTCCCTCCCCTTCCGCGTCGCATGAAATGACTTTAGAACGATATTCGGGCGTCAAATTGCAGTTGTCGCATGCTGCCGAATGTGCCGCCAAGGATATCGGTTATCTGGCCGTTGCCTGCGCAATCGACGCAGGTCGTACTAGGAACTGCAAGGTTAGGATGGTTGAAGACATTCTGTGCTTGCACCTCAAGTTTCATGTTTACGCTCTCGTGCAGATTGATAACCTTGCTGAGCGCGAAATCAGTATCGAAGTAACGGGGGCCCGTAAACGCGTTATAACGCATAGTGCCAAAATGCTCGACTTGAGGCCGCTGATACGGACCGCTGGTCCCGCCATTGGCTGTCAAGGCTGCAACCGGAGCAAGGTAGGTTGCGGAATGAGTCACTGTATTCAGTGAACCCGCACTCTGGGAAACTGAATGCACGAGATTCGGACGGCAGGGTCCATTATCACGATCCGAGTTGCACTCGCCGTAGGAAGCGCTATATGGAAGCCCACTGGCTAAGTGCAGATTTCCATTGAGTGCAAGTCCGCCTAGGATCCCGTTGGCCAACCCAGGAAGGTTGGAGCCAAACCGCTGTCCATGCCCGAAGGGCAGTGAATAGTTTCCGTACAGCTTGAAATCATTGGTTCGGTTGAAATCAAACCGGCCCCACTCGGCGTGCGGGTCGATCATGAAGTAGTCGCCACTCCCGGTGCCGATGGCTGACGACCACACATAGCTTGAACCAAACTGCAGGCCCCGTGAAAGTCTCTTATCGAATGTCGCCTGGAGTGAATTGTAATGAGCATTGGACTCGCTGGCGTAGTAGCCGATGTAGCCTGGGCCGCAGTAGCCCCATTTTGCGAAGAAAATGGAACGCTGGCATTGACTAAGCCCTTGGGCAAATCCAACTACCGTGTAATCGTTCCAATTCACACCGCCCCAGGTCGAATACGCGATGGAGTGCGTCGATTTGTTTCCAACATAAGCGATGCTGAAACTCGAAGTTGGATCGAGTTGCTGTTGAAGTGTGAGGTTCCAGCCGTCTACATACGGAATCCTAATTTGGTTCGGCCGAGTAGTCGGGTAAATTCCGTCCGGCAGCGGTAGTTGCCCATCGGCAGGAATATTGTACTGACTCACAGGAGCCGAAGGCCCGGTGGCGATGTTGTAGATGCTCCCATCGCTGTTGCGGACTGCGTCGTAAGATATTCCATCGAGCTGGTTCAGACCTTGGTTTTGCTGAACCGGAATGGTACCGGTCACTGTTTGCCCGAAAATTGCTCCAAAAAAACCGGGATCATAGGCGCGACCATACCCTCCACGGACCACGGTACTAGGCCGCGCCTGGTAAGCAAATCCAACCCGCGGCGCGAGGAAGGTGTAATTATTTTGAACGTTCAGGTTCATTCCGATGTTTCCATAACCTGCTACACGAATTTTGTTCGTGCTCAAATCATAGAGTCCACCCTTCCCCTTCCCATTCACCGCTTCGGGGAAATAGATCTCCCAGCGCAATCCCGCGTTGACAGTCAATTTGGGAGAAGCTTTCCAGTTGTCCTGAGCATAGAAGAACGTGCGGTATTGATGCTCCTGAGCATCGTTCACAGTACTGAAGGACCGGTTAAATCCAGTCGGTTCTCCGAAGAGCAGTGTGGCTAAGCCGAACCCGCCAGGTGTTGAGCCCGAAGCAGTAGCAGTCCTTGAGGAGGAAAACGAAAAATTGCCCGCTGCACTGTCGCCGGAAACACGCAATTCCTGAAGGTGGCGAATCTCCGCCCCAACCTTGAACGAGTGCCGGCCAACCTCGCGCGTCCAGTTATTTACAAAGGCATACTCCTGTTCGTTCATGTCGAGCGGGCAGTTGCAATGATTGGCGCCACCGTTTCCTGCACCAAGGGTAGACACGCCCCCAATACCGCCCGCGCCGCCGCCGATCGCGATTTGCGCAGCGCCTCCGGAACGCGGGGCGGAGGTATTCAAGCCGACCCAGCCCAGAGTGGTCATGATGGGAGTCGTCCCGTCGTACTTGGCTTCGAGAAATGCATAGCGAAAGTAGGAAAACCGGAAGTCCGTTAGCAGCTTGGGCGTTACAGCCAAGTCGGCGCCAGCCGCGAGGCTGTGGTTTCCTCCAGTTTCATTGCCAGCCCATCCGCCTACGCCGAACCCATTACCGCCCGCCGCACCGAGAGCAGCGGGAGAATGCTGGTCTGAACCCAGATAACCGTAGCGACCGAAGATGTGAAAGGTCGGCCGCAACTGGTAGTCAATGCGCGTATCAGCCTGGTTGAAGTTGTACACGCCAAACCCGCTGGCGACGTAATTGTTCTGTATCGCCGGCAGGCTGGGCCCCGGAATCAACTTAAGCAGGTTGATCGCAGGCGAGGACAAGCGTGAGTTTGGAATCTGATTATTGACAAACGGCACGCGTCCAACGCCGGTGTTCGCGCCGTCCGCATTTAACGCTCCCGTCGCAGGGTCGTAGACCTGTCCCTGGCCACCCTGCAAGTACTCACTCAGATCACAGTTGCCGGTTCCAGTGCCGGTACAAGTGGAGTGCACGAGTTCTGTAGGAACTGTGAGCTTGAAAGAGTTGCCGGTCTTCTGCCGGGTACCTTGATAATCCGCGAAGAAGAAAAGCTCGTTTCGCTTGACTGGGCCGCCGATCGACCCTCCGAAAACATTGGACATGGTGTGAGGGATATCCGGACCCACCGGATTATTACCCGGATACTGAGTGAACGGGTCGCGCGCCTGCTGAGCGTCGCTGTGGCGGTAATCGTAAACCGATCCGTGGAAGCTGTTCGTTCCCGACTTGGTCTGCATCACCGTGACGCCCGCAACAGCAGCACCGAACTCGGCGTCGTAATTTTGGTTTATGAATTTCATTTCCTGAATGGAGTCAAGCGGCGGGTTGACCACGATCTCGCCTATGAACCCATCTTTGTCATTGGCTCCGTCGAGGATGAAGCCTGCGGAAAAGGGGGACTGGCCGTTCGAGGAAATCGGAATCGACCGCTGCGGATCCTCCGCATTTGCGTTGGAAAAGGTCGCAGCAGTTGTGGCCGGTGCGAGCAATACCAGGCTGGTCGTATTGCGAATCAGATTTGGCATTTGTTCGAGGGTGATGGTATTCAGCGTGGTGGAAACGTCTGCGCGATCGGTGGTCAGGGTCGGGGCTTCGGCCGAAACTGAAATGGTTTGCGTGCTCGTACCCAATTTCAGTTGGAAATCCATGCGCATACTGCTGTCCGCCGACACCGAGATCGACGTTGACGATTCCTGCGCAAACCCTTTTGCATCTACGCTGACCTGGTAGGGATCCGGAATTAGCTGCCTAAAGCTATAGCCTCCCGTACTGTCAGTTTGAGTAGTCCTGACAGTGCCTTTGCTCAAATCCTTCAGGGTCACGGTTGCACTGGGAATTACAGCACCCGAGCTGTCCAGTACGGTTCCGGTAATGGAGCCATAGATTGCCTGCGCGTGCGCGAAGGGTAGAACCAGCAGCAGGGTTGCAATGGCGATCGAAATAACGATGGGTCGAAATCGAAATCTGATCCCCAGGCTTGAAATCACCTGCGAAATCTGAAGCGTCCTGGAACATTTCATAACATCATCCTCCTAAAAAAGCTTTCGCGATGCAGTAAGGGCAGCCGGCCTGAGAGCGGTGCCAGGCTCATGTGTTGGCTCGGAAGAACACTACTGCGCAGCAGAATGGGTTGGGAACATACGAAAGTATGCCGAAAACGATTTTTCCGGGAGACCATGTTGCTTCCTCGCATGACACTGGCGCAGAATCGTGTGGATGCCCATAGGAATGCGAGTCCTGACGCTGCTCACTGCTGTCCTGGCACAGTCCAGCGTAGTTGCACATGTGTTTGCTGAAATACCGCAGCAGACGCTCCCTGGGTACACAATGCGCCTGTGGCAGACGCAAGATGGCCTGCCCGAACAGACGGTGCAGGCCTTCGCTCAAACTGCGGACGGCTTTCTTTGGATAGGAACAACCGGCGGGCTGCTCCGTTTCGATGGAGCGCGATTCAAGCAATTTAACCGAGAGACAGATCCGGTGGCCTTTGCGGAGAACAGCGTGTTCACCCTCACCGCGGCCGGAGACGGGAATTTATGGATAGGAACCGATGGTGGTGGGCTGATCCGTTACGACGAGAAGACATTTCATCACTATGGGGTCGAACAGGGTCTCACCTGCGGCTTCGTGCGGACTGTGAAGGTTGATCACCGGGGAGTGATCTGGATTGGGACCGACATTGGCCTGTTTCAGCTTTCGAACGCTAATGCGCCGATTATGAAACGCGTTGACGCCGGCAACGCTGGTCCTTCCGGAGTGGCTCCGCTTGACGTACACGCACTTTTCGAAGACGAACAGGGACGCATGTGGGTGGGAGGATCGAAGCTGTTTGCCTTTGACGGCACTGCAAAGGAATACAAGCTACCCGGCAACTACAGCGAGAACCGTGTGAAATCGGTGGTGCAGACGCCCGATGGGAGTGTATGGGTGGGCACCGTCTCCGGGCTCTCGCGCATGAAGGCGGGAGAGAACACATTTCGGCGTGTAGATGGAATCGCCGGCACTGTGCGAGTTCTGCGGCAGATGCCAGATGGGCGCTTATGGATAGGGACTATCGGGAACGGTGCTTATGCGTACGACCATGGCCTACTAGAGCGCGTGACGCCGCATAGTCCTCTGCCCAGCAAGGCGATTCTCAGCCTGTTCGAAGATGCAAGCAACAATATTTGGATGGGAACGCCGGCCGGAATGCTGCGTTTCAGCCACACTAACGTTAGCCTTATCCCATTGGCCGAACCCTCCGACTCAGACTTCGAAACGATCTCGCGCGACTCAGACGGAACACTTTGGATAGGTTCCACTCACTTGTTCCATATAGTCAAAGGCAAAGCTATTCCATACAACTTTCCGCAACTGGACGGAGCACGCGTAAGAAATGTGTTCCGAGACAGGCAAGGTACGCTCTGGATCGGCACAGAGGGAAGAGGACTATTTCACCTCACCGCACACGGGGCTACCGAATATACGACCGCCAATGGGCTGGTAAACAACTTTGTACGGGCAATCATCCAGACCAGGGATGGCACGCTTTGGGTGGCCACAGATGAAGGAATGAGCAGAATCGACGAGGGCGTGATACGGAACTTCAAAATGGAGGACGGTCTCGCATATTTCAGTGTTCGCGCCCTTGCTGAAGATAGGGCCGGCGACTTGTGGATCGGGACCGACCGTGGTCTGAGTCATATGCGTCGGACTTTGGATCGCGAGCGCGGCGGAGAAGAGTTTATTCAGGACGACGCAACCCGAGCTCTACGCAATGAAAAAGTATTTGCTATTCTCGCCGGCAAGGATGGCGCCATCTGGTTCGGCACACGCAACGGCGGACTCTATATACTGCGGCCCGAAGTGCCTGGACGTGGTGGAGGCCTGCTGAGTCATTTGACGACCAAAGATGGGCTAGCAAGCGACAGCGTGTATTCCATAGTGGAGGATGGTTGGCAGCGGCTCTGGATAGGAAGCCCTAACGGAATTTCAAGAATGAACGCCAGCGAAGTAGAGGCACGGGCAAATGACCGTTCGGTGCCGGTGTCGCAGAAATTCGTGACCCGCGCCGATGCGGGTGCGATCACAGGGTTGTATGGCGGCATTCAGCCAGCCGCGGCACTAACGCCGGACGGCGAGGTCTGGTTTCCAACTCTTCGCGGTCCGGTCCACATAGCGGTTGACGACGATACTGACGAGCCTGCCGGGCCCAAGGTGTTTATTGATCAGATCATCGCGGATGGGAAGGTACTACCTGTGGGTCAATCCGCAGTGCTCGACTCTGCGAACTCGAACCTGGAGATTGCCTACGCCCCGCTGCAACTTAAGTCGCAGGAGGACCTGCGCTTCGTCTACAAACTCGAGCCTTTCGATCAGGATTGGAGATACGCGTCATCACGGCGGGTAGCGTATTACACAAACCTTCCCGCTGGCCGATACATATTTCGTGTGCGTGCCTTCGAAGCCACATCGCCGGATCGGGCTACCGAAACAACAATCGGCATTATAAAACATCAACATTTTTATCTGACCTACTGGTTCCTCGCGTTGTGCTCCCTCGCGGCCGCTTTCGTCGTATGGACCATCTACCGAATGCACCTCCGGCGAATGCATCAGAAATTTCAAGCTGTGATCGATGAACGTGCGCGTCTGGCTCGCGAGATGCACGATACCTTGATCCAGGGCTGCAACAGCGTTTCGGCGTTGCTGGAAGCGTGTTCTGGTACCGATGATAGCGATCGCGAACAGCAGCTGGAACTCATCGAGTATGCGCGAATTCAGTTGGCAACTTCGATTGATGAGGCCCGCCAAGCAGTTTGGAACTTGCGGACCCAAGAATCAGGCAATCTTGGCGATGCCCTGAGAAGGCTAGCTGAAACGATCGGCCACGACTCCGGTGTTGCAGTTCAGTGCGTTGTCGAGGGCACGCCATATGCCTTCCATGCTCAGGCGATGCACGAAATTATGATGGTTAGCCGCGAAGCGCTATTCAATGCCCTGATGCATGCAAGCCCATCACAGGTCACGCTGCGGGCAGTTTACGGGACGGACACCTTGACGCTCGTCATCCATGACGACGGATGCGGCTTTCAACCGAACGAGGTCTTCAAAGGCCACTTTGGGCTGATCGGCATCCAGGAGCGTGTGCGGCAACTCGGAGGTGAAGTCGACATCCAGAGCATTTCCCGCGAGGGAACACAGGTGCGCGTAGAGTTGCCGCGCGAGCGTGTAGTATTCCAGGAGGTGTCACCATGAAACCGACGATCGAGACTGGCCGCGTACCGCCTACGTTGGTCTCGTCTTCCGCATCAACAGCGATTGTTAGGGTGATGCTGGTAGAAGATCACCCGATCATGCGTATCGGTATTGCGGCGTTGATGTCGACACGTGCGGACCTCGAGTCGGTGGCGCAGGCCGGCAGCGGTGAAGAGGCTGTCCTGCTGCATGAGAAGCATCAGCCGGACGTTACGCTGATGGACCTTCGCCTCCCCGGGATGAGCGGCGTGGAAACTATCCTCGCGATCCGGCGGAAGTCGCCGAAGGCGCGTTTCATTGTGCTGACGACATATGAAGGCGACGAAGATATCCATCAAGCTGTGCAGGCGGGTGCCAGTGGGTACGTCATCAAAGGCATGCCCCACGACACTTTGATGAATGCAATCCTGAAGGTTCACGCCGGCGGGTTGTTCTTTCCCTCTATGGTCCGGCGCACGCTGGCGGCAAGGACTCCCAATACCGACCTGAGTGTCCGTGAACGAGAAGTCTTATTACGGATTGCCCAAGGTAAAAGCAATAAGGAGATTGCAAGCGAACTGGGCATAGCTGAGATCACAGTAAAATGCCGCGTCAGCACGATTCTGCAAAAACTCAGCGTAAATGATCGAACGCAGGCCGTGGTTACCGCCCTTCAGCGCGGCCTGCTCCACCTGTAGTGAATAGACCACAAGGTCGCTGTTAAACAAATCATCGAGCAGGCTATACGGCACTCAATGTCGGGCTGGCTCTTCATCAGAGTTAATCGGCTTCGCACATTTGACGGCCCACCGAGAGAACCAATGTTGATCAAGATGTCCTTGCGAACTGTGGGTTACCTGATGCTACTGCCGAAACAGTTTCTTCGTTCTTACATAACACCAATCATGAAAGTGAGATTCCCATCGTGACCGAACACATTTCCCGCCGCACTTTTGCGCGCCTGCTAGGAGCAGGTGCTCTTTCCGCTGCCACAGCCCCGCCAAGTCTCGCCGTAGAATCCTCTCCTGAGGTGAAGCACGACACTCCCGGAGTTCCAAGTTACGACTCTCTCGGTGCACTCAAGTTTCCTTCAGGTTTCTTATGGGGCGCGGCGACGGCCAGTTACCAGGTAGAAGGAGCAGTCAAGGAGGGGGGGCGCGGGACTTCAATCTGGGATGTGTTCTCTCACGCCCCCGGCAAGACGGCCAACGGCGAAACAGGTGATATCGCCGATGACAATTACCACCGCAATGGGCAAGACGTCGCCCTGATGAAAGATCTCGGCCTAAAAACCGCCCGATTTTCGATGGCTTGGTCCCGCATTTTCCCCGACGGCAGTGGCCAGCCAAATCAAGCCGGCCTTGATCATTATCGGGATCTGGTCGATACCATGCTCCAGGCAGGAATCCAACCATACTGCACGTTGTATCACTGGGACCTGCCGCAAGCCCTCCAAGACAAGGGTGGATGGGAGAGCCCCGACACCGCGCGGGCTTTTGCCGACTATGCAGGCTTCGTCGCCAGTAAGCTTTCCGACCGCGTCCGCCACTGGATGACCATGAACGAGATCCATACGTTTACCGTGGCCGGCTACGGCTCCGGTTTGAACGCTCCCGGCTTACAAGTCGGAACTAAGCGTTTGAACCAACTGACACACTATGCTGTCTGGGGTCACGGACTGGGAGTCCAGGCGATTCGTGCGAATGCCAAACAAGCTATCCAGGTAGGCTTCGCCGAAGATGCTCAGGCTATTTGCCCGGTTCTCACCACTCCCGAGCACATCGCGGCTGCCCATACTGCTTATCAAGAGGAGAACGCACAATTCCTTAACGTCGTGATGACGGGGAAATATACTGAGCGCTTCCTGAAACGCATGGGTGCCAACGCGCCGCAATTTACACCCGAAGAGATGAAGACGATCGCCACCCCCATTGATTTTGTCGGCCTGAATGTTTATACCCCGACCTGGGTGCGCGCCGACAGTTCCGAGGAAACGGGCTACCGTATCGTGCCCACCCCCTCCACGTATCCGCACATGGAATCGCCTTGGATCAACCTGGGTCCAGAGGCGCTGTTCTGGTCCCCCACTCTCGCTCATCGGATCTATAACGTGAAAGCCATCTACATCACGGAAAACGGCGCCTCAGCACAGGATACCGTTACCTCAGACGATCACGTGTGGGATATAGGCCGCGTTATGTATCTTCGGAACTACATTTCGCAGCTTCATCGTGCCATACAGGCGGGAGCGCCGGTCAAAGGCTACTTCCTCTGGAGCCTGCTTGATAACTATGAATGGGCAGACGGTTACTCGAAGCGTTTTGGAATCACATATGTCGATTTCGAAACTCAAAAACGCATACCAAAGCTCTCGTCACAGTTCTATAAGTCCATCATTGCCGCGAATGCAGTAGCGTAAGTGCAAATTGGCTCCTCGACCATGCCTATCCCACGCGTCTCTGATGAAATCTGTGTCGATCAATGATCGTCTCGAGTGGCTTCCACACTCCGCGTCGCTACCAATTTGCGTTCAAACTGCACTACTAACCAAGATCGGAAACCCACGCCATGCAAACAAAGACTCCAAGCGTCGACCGCAGAAACCTACTCAAGCTGGGTATCTCGGCAGCCGCGATTTCGGTGTACCCCGCTGCAGCACAGCAGGGTAAATCAACGGGTGTTTCACATCGTCAGGTAGCATCAAAGGTACTTTTCACGGGCATTGAGGGCACGATCGTAGAAACGGAATCGGGCAAAGTCAGGGGCTATCGTCGAGGAGAAACCTTCACTTTTAAGGGCATCCCTTATGGAGCCCCAACGTCTAGTAAGAATCGCTTCGCTGCCCCCTTGAAGCCTCAGCCGTGGACGGGCGTGCGCAGTTGCCTTAGCTGGGGTCCGACCACTCCCGATGGTTTTGGAATCATAGAGCCGGACTCCAGACCGCCGTGGGGCGATCAGGACGCTTTTGTCCTGTATCGAGGCTACGAACGCTCTCTCGGTTCCGAAGACTGCTTACGCCTGAATATCTGGACACCTCAAACCGGTTCAGGCAGGAGAGCCGTGATGGTGTACATGCATGGTGGCGGGTTTAGTGGAGGCTCGGGCAACGACCTTCAGTGTTACGACGGCGCGGCTCTTGCTGAATCTCAAAACGTGGTTGTCGTCACTCATAACCATCGCTTGAACGCCTTCGGATTTCTAGATCTCACCGACATAGATGCTGAACGCTTCAAAGACTCGGCCAACGCAGGCATGCTTGATAACTTAGCAGTACTGCAGTGGGTGAAGAGCAACATCGCTCAGTTCGGCGGCGATCCCAATCGCGTGATGATCTTCGGGCAGTCGGGTGGCGGCGGTAAGGTCAACTGCCTCATGGCCATGCCAGGTGCGAAAGGACTGTTTCACTCTGCGGCTGTCCAGAGCGGGTCCATACTCCGAGTCGCTGAGCAGCAAGATAGTCAGCGCGTGGCAGCGGCTTTCTTGAAGGAGATCGGAATTAGCCGAAGCAATGCATCGAACCTGGAGTCCGTTTCCACTCAGGACATTGTCGCGGCGGCTTCGCGCGCAATAGCCAAACTCGTCCCTCCTCCAGGTTCGAGGGGATTACCGTCTTTCCGGGGACCGCTGCCGGGATGGTCCCCAACACTGGATGGAATCAATATACCTGTGCATCCCTGCGATCCTCGGTCACCCGAATTCAGTGCGGATGTGCCCATCATCGTCGGTACCAATCAGCACGAATTCGTAAACGGAGTGGATAATCCAGAAGTCGATTCACTGACTGAAGATGAAGTGGTGCAACGTCTGCAACATGTCCACGTTGAGGATGCAGCCCGGGTGTTAACGGCGTACAAGAAGGTACACCCAAAATCAAATGCGTTTGGGCTCTGGGCTGATATCGCCGCCTCTGGCGTACGTTCTGCAGCATTCACGCAATCCTTACGCAAGAGTGAGCTTCGTCGAGCGCCGGCGTACGCGTACGTGTATGCGTGGCGGACTCCGGTTTTGACCGGCAAACTCGGCACATTTCATAGCGCTGAGATCACCATGGTCTTCAATAATGCCGCATCTTGCGATCGGTATACGGGCGGAGGCGCCGAGGCCCTGAGGCTTTCGGCGCAGATGAGTTCCGCATGGGCGGCTTTAGCAAAGTCCGGCTCTCCGCAGCATCCGGAACTACCGGTGTGGCCCGCATATGAAAGCTCAAGGAAGGCGTCAATGCGCTTTGATGGCGATTGCAAAGTAGAACACGATTATGAGGGAGAAGGACTCGCGCTCCTCAGCCGTTGAGGAACCCGTTCGCGAGTCATGGAGAGCATAAACGCAAAGGAAACTATGACTGTGGATAGAAGAACATTTATTGGACTCGGAACGATGGCCGCTCTCCTTCCCGTCGCATCTCCGTGGGCCGCATTAGGGCAAACAGAAAGTATTGCGCCGGTCGGAATCACGCGTACCGGTAAGATTCGTGGAATTCAGCGAGGCGGCGTAATGGCATTTCTCGGTATTCCTTATGGGGCTCCGACCGGCGGCGAAGGTCGCTTCATGCCGCCCAGGGAACCCGCTGCGTGGACTGAAGTCCGTGACTGTACAAGGTTAGGACCTCGTTCCCCCCAGGGGCCCGGCAGTATATACACTTCCCCCGAGCTTGGAGAGTACTTCACGGGTGGACGCGCTGACGGGGTTGAGAAGACGGATTGCATGGATGGCGAAGATTGCCTGTGCCTGAATGTTCTTACTCCTCGTTTACGCGGGAAATCACCGGTGATGGTCTACATACACGGCGGGGCCTTTGCGGGCGGCTCAAGTGCACTTACCGCCATCTCTGATCGGCTCGTAAAGGAGCAAAATCTCGTCCTGGTCGGCACAACCGGCGGTGAACTCTGCCTGCAGACGCCGTGAAAAATGGGCTGTAAATGTGAACGATTCTTGGCTACACTCTGTCATTAGAAAGGCCGCCTCCGCACGGCAACAACCACGTCTCACAACGCAGTTATGCCATGAAAAGACGGCCTTTCCAAGCTATTTCCTGCCTACCCTCACCCAACCTACAACGTCACTTGTGAGAAATGCGGGCTAACGCCGGACGTTCCTCGAGAGCCGCGGTTCCTGCATCTGAAGATGTCCTGCTCACCACGATGCAATTCCGGCCTTCACGATCACTTCGCTTTATTCAGAAATCCTGCGAAGGCGTTCACGTCGCGAGTAACACCCGCAGATGTGCCGATGGTGTTTCCGCTGCTATCGAGCAGGGCATAAAGCGGCAAAGCAACGGTGCCGAAATGCTTGTTTTCATAGTCTTGTTGGCTTGTATAGACTTCGCCATCGCCATCCGTATACAAGCGCACCTTCACAAATCGATTCAAGTCGCGCGCGATGGCAGGCTTGGAGAAGATATTCGCTTCCATCCATCGGCAGTTGGTACACGTATAACCCGTGAAATCGATAAAGATAGGTTTTCCTTGCGCTTTCGCCTCTTTCAGGCCAGTTTGCATGTCGTTAAGAATCCAAGGCGATTCAACAGATTTATTCACAGATTGAACTCGCACGTCGGCACCCGCTTCGGCTGGCGGCAGAAACGCGTCGATATCACCCAACGTGTGCCCAGCCAAGCCATTCGACAGCCAAATAGCACCCGCGAGAAAAATTAGCGCCAAAGTAACTCGAAGTCCCGAAACGGCTCCCACTTCTGAGTCGTGATCCAACCGAAACCAGCCCAGCAGATAGGCTACGATCATTAGAAGGCACCCTGTCCAGATACACAAGACGGTTGTCCGCGTAAATACGTTCCAGTGCCATATCAGATCCGCGTTGGAGAGAAACTTCATCGCAGCAGCGATCTCAAGAAAGCCCATAACCACCTTCACGGAGTTCATCCAACCTCCGGCACGGGGCATCTGCGTCATCAGCTGCGGGACTAGCGCGAGCAGAAAGAACGGAAGAGCGAAGACGAAGGAGAATCCGGTCATGCCCACTAGCGGCCAACGCCAGTTTCCCTGTGATGCGAGGACAAGTAGTGTGCCAACAAAAGGAGCTGTACAAGTAAATGAAGTGAGTGAGAATGTCAGGCCCATGAGCATGGTCCCGGCCACGCTGCCCTCTTGCTTTTCAGTAGCCACACGATTCAGGCGATTCATGAATCCCGAAGGCAATTGAAGAAAGAAGACTCCAAAGAGACTGAGTGCAAAACCTATGAATATAGCGGTGATGAGGAGATTCACCCACGGATTTGAGGCTAGCTTGTTGATTCCGGCGGCGCCACAAATGACAGCCAAGGACATGCCAAGCGCAACGAAAGTGAACATGATTCCGAGCCCATAGAGAGCAGCAACCTTGATTGCCCCACCACGAGTTCGGGCCGAGTGGTTTGCAAAGAATGACACCGTGATTGGCACCATCGGAAAAACGCATGGAGTGAGCAACGATAACGCTCCCATGCCGAGCGATAGCCAGAAGTAGTGGAATATGGATACTGTGGGCATTCTAACTATCTCCTCTTGAGGTCTACAGATAGGTGGACCGTATAAGGGGGTAAACAAAGCTTGTCGTTGCAGGCCTGAAACCGCACGTCAATGGGGAGTTCATCGGCGACTGCCGCACCCGTTTCCTTCAATGGGAGATGGAGGGTTGCGGTCTTGATGTAGAAGATGGTTTCCATGTTAAAGCTCGAATCGAAGCGGCGGGACACTTTCGTCTCAGGAACCGGACCTGAGAGAGCGAAGGAACTGCCGACTGGAATACTTATCTTTAGCGGAGTAGGCCCGCCCGGCGACTGGGAGAGCGCATAGATATGCCAACCACCCAGGATAGTAGCGGTAACCATTGCGAAGGGACTGCTAGAAGTTGTTCCCATTATGCTGGCGGACCATTTGACCACTTCGGACGGGCGCTGGCCATTGGCCGCCAAACATATTCCCAGAATCAGGACGGATGCGGCAATCATCTCTCGGTTTGCATGCTTCATCAACAGTTCCTCATAGACGAGAAGTGAGTGAGGGCAGCTTCCGATTTGTGACTGGAAGGTCTGCCCTATCGATTCAAAGGCCGGTTCAGCGTGGAGACAATTCCTCCCAATATTGCACCTGCCCTGGGTAGCTCGAGTTTTCTGTGAAATGCGCCAGTACTGCATGGCGGAGGTCATGAATGGGCGCAGGCCCTTTGTGGGTGTAAACGACCTTGCCTCCAGGTGCAATTACTGCAGTAAACTCCTCGTTCTGATCCCAAGAAGTCTCGAATGCAACTTGAAATGTCTTTAGATCCGCCGGTTCAATCTGAAGATTCGTGCTAGACGCGTGCTGAGACTTGAGGAACCCCTTAACGCTGTCCGCATCTTTCGCAGAGTCAGTATTGATTGTGACGAGCGAAAAAGAACGTCCGCGATACATCCAGTAGGTTGTCTCCAATTGGGACAAATCCTGCTCACGGGTGCTGTTTGCAAGACTCCAGAAGTGGATGACGGTGACATTTTCTCCGGCGTTTGCCAGCAATGAGTTCAAGTCCGCCGTCGATGCATGCGTGATCGTGACGGGCTCAGCTATGATCTTGGCCCATTCGCGCTGAACGTCCGCTCTTTTGGACAGCCATTTTGTGGAACACCCGAATGCGGGTGTGTGGGGAACTGCCACGGGCTTCCCGGCCAGTAATGCATCGATGGCATTCTGTGCGTCATGCACCTTCACCCGTGCTTCGATTTGGTTGTCATCAACACGGCCCTCATATCGCAGCTTCCGACCTGCGTCGAAGATGAAGAGGTGCGGGGTAGCCACAGCACCGAGCTTTTGTACAACCTCTTGTGTACCTCCGTCGTAAAGATATGGCCAAGGAATGCCGCGTTCTTTGGCTCGAACTTTCATGTCTTCAGGGGAATCATTCAGATCGGTATACCCAAGTTCATCTAATCGCACTGCAGATGGATTGTTCGGATTAATAGCGACGAATGCTACTCCCCTGTCGTGATAGGTGTCGTAGAGCTTCCGCAATCTGCTTTCGTAGTTCTCTGAGACTGGGCAGTGAATCGACTCGAACATGATGACCAGCACTTTCGCAGCACTGAACTCGGCCAGCGTGTGGACCTGATCGTCCGTTCCCTTCAGTGAGAAATTGGGAGCCGGAGTACCGATTGGCATCAGGGGATGTGCGGCTGCTGCCGGGGGACTCATGGCGCGAACGGTACTTGGGTCCTGAGCACGGATGGATGCGGCGCAAAGGCAAAGAACGACAACCGCGAGAAGGCATTTCATTTGGCGCATAGTTAACACTCCTTCAATGTCCAGTAGTAACGAAATGCGTTGGCTTTTGCATGACACTTCATGTCATTTCGTCGACCAGTATTTCTGAGAACCCTCATGACCGGGATCATCAGGCAGATTTGCCAGAATGGCGCGGCGGATTTCCATGAGGTCAATTTCGCCCTCCTGTTGGTAGAGCAGTTCCCCATGCGAGCCAATCAGTACAGTGATGGGGACTGCAGATCCAATGTTGGGATCGAATGCCGCTTGCATGGCATAAATGTCGTCTGATCCATAGAGCAGGTTATTTGTGGCGGCAGACATCCGTTGCAAGAACTTCCGCACCACGGCTTTCTCCTCTGGCGTGTTGGAGGAGACCGTGGTAAAGGAGAAGCTTCGATGTCGGTACATACGGTTCGTCGCCATCAAGTCCGGAAACTCCGTGACACATGGACCGCACCAGGTTGCGTAAAAATTCACAAGGAGGAGCTTTCCGGTGGGGTTATGCCGGAGAGCTGATAGCATCTGCTCCGTCGCCATCGAGACAGTCACTGGGGCGTCATCGACCTTTCTGCTGACTAACGTGTCCGCGCCGAGCCGCAATGAACATCCCGAGGCCACCGTTCTTGGCACGGCCACCGGCTTTCCAGCAAGCAATGCGTCGATTGCATTGGCGGCTTCGTGGCGTGTGGCAGGGCCATCCGCCGGCTCATCATCGATTCTGCCCGCGTAGCGTAACTTACGATTCTGGTCGAAGATGTAAATTGAGGGAGCGACGGTCGCGCCGAACGCAACTGCTGTGCCACCTGTATCACCGTCGTAAAGGTATGGAAACCGGAATTTCCGGAAGCTTGCGCGTTCCTTCATATCTACCAGATTCTCTCCCACGTCGGACCATGCGAGATCCTCGTCATGGAAAACCAACGGGTTACTGGATTGAATGGCGACGACACCCAGACCCTTGGCTGCGTAATCCTTCGCCAGCCGGTTCAGACGGTCTTCATATACTTGCGACTCTGTGCAGTGATTGCAGAGAAAGGCGACCGCCAGGACGGGGCTCCCTCTCCAATCAGTCGAACTGTGAACAACGCCATCTGTGCCCATCAGCCGGAAGTCGGGCAGCGTGCTGCCAATGGGTTTCGGAGTCGAAGTCTGTGCATCGGCAACTATGGAAAGCCCCAGGCACAGCACTGTGACGGCGGAGAGGATACGCCTCATCGTCGATCGAGCTTTCAAGCTCGCGGAAGAGGCTAGCCTTACCGTGCAGATCCGAATTCGATTAGAGAACCTGATCATGATATTCGCATTGTTAGAGCGTTGAACCCTCGACTGCAGATATGTGTCGCCTTTGCATCTACGTGGTCGGCGGTACTGTGGTCACAAATATCACTCCGGCCGAGGGCATACGCAGCATCAGAGGTGAACCCTTACGTTTGAAAGTGAGAACGGCAGCTGGGACGGGGAATCCCTTCGAATTGACAGGGCGGTCATCGGAGAAATAGTGATAGACCGTGAGGGCATTGCCTTCCAGACCTTGACGAGACAATTCGACAGTGCGCGGGGTGTCGCTGTCGTTCACTAACATCACGGTCGTTTGTACGCCGACGCCGTTGGTCCAGTGCGCGGCTACTGCGCGGAAACGCGACGACACTGGCGTGCTGCCAACAGTCACCATTCGTGCACCGCCCGGAAAAAGCCGGGACATCAGAGACCAGGTATAAAACCACGGGCGAATGGCCATGTCAGACTCTGGTGAAGAATCCCAGAAGCCCCAGAGTTTGGGCTTGTTGCTGTTGCTCAACTTGGCATCGTCCAGATGAAAGGCGTCCGCACCCATCCAGCCAGCAGCGACAACCTGAGCGACGTAGTCAGCCATTTCTACGCCGTAAGAAAAGGTGTGCACACGCGGCTGTTGATCAAGAGCGTCGATCTTGCCGGTGAGAAGACCGCTTTCGGCGAGGAACAGCTCTTTTCTGGCGCCATTGGGATCATTGTTCAGGATGGTCTGTTTCGCCCGTTTGAGTATCGTCTCGACCTCGCCGCCGAAAATCTGCGCGTCGGTCGGATAGAGGTGCATCTCCCACGAGCCGAATTCTTCGTGCAGCATCTTTACCGAGCGATCGAGCCAAGTCAGGTTTATCTCGCCAGGGGCATCGGGCATGCTGGAGTTATCGGGACCTGTGATGGCGAGCTGTTGAAGACTGTGAGCGTCGAGATCGCGACGGAGATTGCGAATACCCTTGGACCATGCATCGAAATCGGGTGCCGAGTCCGGCCACTCCCACGGCCCATCGGGCTCGTTGAAGAAAATGTAGTGCTGGATGACCTTGTAATGACGCACATGGATCAGATAATCCATAAAATCGGCGACGATTGCGGGCCAACGGGCGTCAGTGACGCTGTCGAAACCCAAGGCGCGAGGTGGCCTCGACTCTCCAAGATAGACGCTGATGTCATGCTGCTGTGCAAAGTCGAGAATCGCAAGGAGGTTGTGGAACCGTTGTTCTGACGCGGGCGTAGGGTGCTGCCAGACGAAGATGGGCTTGCCTTGTGTGTCGAACCCGAGAAAGAAATCCTCGGCAGGTGATATGACACGGAGGAATCCTGGATGGGCCCAAACTACTCTTTGCTTGATGATCTGCCAGCGTTCGGGTGAAGGAGCATCTCGATAGGGGTCGAACTGGATGCCGAGACCCATAAAAGTGGAGAGCACCTGTGCATTCGGGCTCAGGATGACCTGAATAGCCCGTGGGTCGGTCTGCAGGTTGGTGTTTGTAGCGTCGGCATCGTGCTGTGCGTCTGCGGCAAAGGTGAGCAAACACACACTAAGTGTCATTGCCGAGAGAGTGCGGAAGTGGCGCATGACCGGTCGTCCTCCGTTTAATTCCAGAAGGAATAGAAGAAAAGAATGTAGACCAAAAGAATCGCTTTGCAACTCGGCCCCGACCTCCTGGTCAGATCGCGAAGCGCCCGGCTCGTGCGGTGAATTGAGTCGAAAGCTGTGACATTCCATGCGAAGAGACTTTCCCTTGCAAAGACGTCCTCGTGTGGCTCGAGTCGCGCAACGCACCCGGAACGGTCATCAGCACCAACATCAACAGAAGTGGTTGCATTCGTTTGGATAAGCGCCTCATGTCAGAAGAGACGAACGCAAATCGGGTATTTGTGATGATGGATAGTTTGCCCGCACTGAGCTACCCTTTCAACAGTCCAGCGAGAAATCCGTAGTCAAGTCTCGCCGCATCAATGGGAGTCATGCCATGAAATGGAGGGTCATGATCCACAATGAAATGTTCGATTCCAAGATCCTTTGCGCAGTCGACGATAGATTTCAACGGAACCATTCCGTCGCCGAGGTCAACAAACTGCTGCTCGTGATCGCTGCTCGTAGGTGGGGTACGGACAACGAAATCCTTAAAGTGGATCAAATGGAAACGGCCTTGCATCTTCTGCAGTAATTGCACGGGATTAGCACCGCCCACAGCCATCCAGCCCGCATCCGGCTCGAATTCCACAAGCGCTGAGTCCGTCTCCTTGAGCAGGATCGAGTAACCCGTCTCCCCGTTACCGAAATCTCGGAATTCGAACCAATGATTGTGGTAGGCGTACTTGAGCCCCCGCTTACGCGCATGTTCTCCGATTTCATTAGCGCGATAGGCCATACGCTTGAAATCGTCCTGTGTAAGACTATTCACCATAGCGTAAAAGTCGACGCCTCTTCGCAATCGAGGCAGGAGCATCGAGCTGATGGCATATCGGACTCCTAGTGCACTAGCTTTATCGAGTGCCTTGTCTGGGTCGTCGAATCCAAAATCGAATTGCCCGCTAAAGCAACGTAGTCCAGCTGCATTTACTTGCTGGCGGAACTCTTTTGGGTTCGCTATTGTGAAACCATACGCCTCGATTTCCGTGTATCCAATGGAAGCAAGCTCAGCCAGAGTTCCCTCGGGATCTTTGGTCATTAAGTCTTTGACCATGTATTGCTGAATACCGACTATTCGCTGCGGGCGAGCCTCAGCTAGGCTCCGATGGCCCAGCACTGCAATAGCCAAAGCAGCAGATAGTCTCGTGAATTCGCGCCGATTCAGACCGTCTTTCATCGTTGATACCTTTGGCTCATCTGTACTTCCAGTAGACAGGATTTCGCAGTCCTCAGGGAGTGCTGATCCTTTAACTTGTCTCCGGCTAGAACACTACCGCTCCGCTTGAGCAATTGGGAACATACGAAAGTATCTCGGAAACGATTTTTTCCGGAAGACCATGTTGCTTCCTTGTATTGCACTGGCGCAGAATCGTGTAGGTGCGAATAGGAATCCGAAGTCTGACGCTGCTCACTGCCGTCCTGGCATAGTCCATCGTGAGAACCGTGTGAAATCGCTGGTGCAGACGCCCGATGGGAGTGTATGGGTGGGCACCGTCTCCTGACTTTTGTGCATGAAGGCGGGAGAGAACACATTTCGGCGTTTGGATGGAATCGCCGGGCACCATGCGAGTTCTGCGACAGATCCAGATGCCACGATACCGGCGCTCTCCAAAACGATCCAAGAGCTCCGATCCGCGCGAGGACGAACCAACAAAGGCTGCGACCATGGCCTGGGTCGCAGTAAATATTTCATATACCTTGGAAAGTGACCTGAGCACATCCCGAGCGCCGGGCATCAGCTCCAGGTCCTCGAACAAATCCTCTGCATCAAGGAATGCGCGAAGCTGTTGCTGACGTTCGAACGGCGTGAGATCCCACAGGTTGTCGCCACCCAAGTCCGCCGGCGTAACTACTTTCTAAGAGAATTTCGTTGTAGCGGCGCAGGTGTTCGGCGAGAGTATCCGCCATCACCTCGTCCATCTCGACGCAGATACGCTGCACGGTTTCTCCCGGGTACGGGGTTGATAATCGATGGTTCGCCGGAAGTCATGCCCCGCCGACTGTACCACACGGAAAAGAACATCCGATCGATGAATTGAAACGCATAAAAAGCGCAGCAGGGCGGGGCATGCACGCTCCAGTACGCGCCTGTCCAGGTTAGGTGCGTGTCAGCCGATTACTGCAGTTTAATGTACTTTGCCTGCCGAGTTTTCAAGAACCACGTTGGAGATGATCGCAGTGTCAACGGTAGCGGGCAGGTGCGAGCAGAATCCTATGCCCACGTAGAACGGCTCATCGAAATGCAGCGTGATGGGAGGGCCAAACTGGTGCATCGGCTCGCCTTGGATACTGATGAAGATCGCGAATGAGTCGCCGTGTTTTTCGATCCCGATGCGCTTGGCATGAACGCCCGTCAATAGGCCGGCAAAGCGGTATTCCAGATCCTTCATCATTTCGCCCGTAGTCGCCCGATATGCCAGGTGAATCAAGCCCCCACCATGCTGGCCCACAATGGCCGTTTTCGAATCGTCGTCCAGACTCTGTCGAAACACCAAAACTGCTTTGCGATCGAAGAACCCGTCGGCTTTGGGAAACGTGACGTCTGCGGCGAGAGACAAATCACCTGAAGCCTTCTTCCAGAGGTAGCGAAACTCATCGCGCTGGTACCAGACGTTGTATCCGGCCGAATTGATGGTGTACTGCCGGGTGGCCGCGTCGTACTTGGAGTCTCCGGCAACAAGAGCACCGCCGACGTCTGATTGCCCTTGGAAAACCCCAATGGGCGTTTCAGAATTGCGGCTGGCCCGATGGAAATCGCTGGGCGGCGGAACCTGCTCGTGCGTGGGCGAAGCGGGCAGAGCCCAGTCCGGCACTTCAGGAGCGGCCGCGGGGGTCTGCGCATGCATCTGGTACGCTGTGACTCCCGAGACAGCTAAAAGCAGGCTCAAACCAGATCCTACTTTAAACGCGGAAAACAAAACGTGAGTTTTCATAGCATGGGACTTTATCAGGAAGGCGCGAGTTGTGTCGCCGCGCGGTTGAGACCTAAATGTGGGTGCGCGCCGACAGCACCGAGGAAACGGGTTACCGTATTGTACCCACCCCCTCCACATACCCACATATGGAATCGCTGGATCGACTTGGGTCCAGAGGCACTGTTCTGG
>Ga0137379_10000255_pt1 | contig 46635 bp, 43 predicted proteins | sample SagtaG_18_FD_104812 | JGI IMG/M metagenome (GOLD analysis project Ga0137379, IMG submission 104812) | Vadose zone soil microbial communities from Sagehorn Ranch, Mendocino, California, USA - Sage2_L_80_16 metaG | ecosystem: Environmental > Terrestrial > Soil > Vadose zone | place: USA...
CCATCCGTTTGAAGAAGCCCTCGGCATTCGCCGCATCAGCCGCCGCCGCGGCATAGTCGGCCTGCGCCTGTTCAATCTCCTGCCGTCGCGGCCCGTTCCGCGCTGACTCATAAACGGCCTCCGAGGCTTTTGCCGTTGCTTCCGCCTGCTCAATCTCCTCGGGACGATTTCCACGCAGCATCTTGTCGAGATCTGCCTGCGCCTGCTCCAGCGAGGCCTGCGCCTGGGTTCGTTGTGCCTTCAACTCGTCACACTCAAAGAGCACCACCGGCCTCCCGGCTTTCACGACCTGGCCTTCTTCCACCGGCACCGCGATCACGCGTCCGCCGATCTTCGACCCAATCTGAATCTCCCGGGTCTCCACCGTTCCCGAGTATTCGTACTTTCCGCGCCGTCCCGCCCACGCGAACGCGAGCCAGATTACGGCTAGCACCGCCGCGGCAATCGCTCCGGCCAAAATCAGTCGGCGTTTCATGCGACGACTCCTTCCTTAAGCACCAGCAAACGCTGCCTCATTGTGTCCACCAACCATTGCTGCGGAACACCCTCCCGCATCAGCCACTCAAGCATCGTCGCCATATACACCGCAAACAGCGTCTCGGCCGCTAACTTTGCCTTTTCTGTGTGCCCCCGAATTCGACCTTGAATTCGCGCGATTGGGGCTGTCAGCGCTTCCACGGCCTGTTCCCTCGCCGCCAGCAGCAGGCCCTGCGAGGCCTGCCGAAAAATCGTCTCCAGCAGCAGCTTCTTCGAATGCTCGCTGATCCTCGCGTTCTCTTCAGATATCCGCGCGATCAATTCCACAATGTCTTCGAAGCTTGCATCATGTCCGCTCGCCCCGAACTTCGCGAGAATGCTTTTCAGCTTTTCCACCCGCGCCGCTGCAATTTCGCGAAGTATGAGTTCTTTTTGAGGAAAGTAGTTGAACAACGTGGCCCGCGAAACACCTGCCGCAGCCGCAATGCTGTCCATCGAAACTTCCTCATACCCGAGCTTGCCAAACAGCTCAAAGGCTGCGCGAACGATCTCTGTCCGGGTCTGATGCTTTCGGCGAGTTCGCAGTTTTGGTATACCGGAATCCATAAAGTAGACTATAGTCCAATATTGCGAATAACCTTCGGATTTTTACTGGCTGCGGAAAATCTCATCACATGGCCGGTTTTGTGTCAGGGCACGGCTTCAGCCGTGCCGCAAGTGGCTGAAGATACGCCGGCTTTAGCCCCTGAAGCCTCTTCCTGCGCGCCTATCTGCAAACCCCTGAAATCGCTTTCCTTTTGCAGATCATTTCAATCCCTCGGCGCATACTGGAAGATGGGGATCGAGCCTGGGAGCGCTACTGAATGCACGTCCGTGCCGGATATCAATACCGCAATGCGAAACAAAAAACGCAAAAGCGCCCCCAAAATGCCCGTAAGTCCTTACCCGAGAGGACTCTGCAGCCAACTCTATTGTTAAGAGGATCTTGCAGCGCAACCCTGTCTGTAAGCTAAAGAAAACAAGTAACTTCCCTACAGAGTATGGGTGGGGGGGTACCAGGCAGTAAACAGGCCCATCGCAAAACCAGAGATCCAGTGTCCCGAAGCCACATGGCTCAAGTTGACGCGACGACCACAACCGGGGTGGAGAGCCGGGGTCCCCGCGAACAGGTCTTAGTCCGTGGGGTGGAGAGTCCACCTAGGTTCGCCGGGACGTTCGGGCCCTTTTTGTGGGGCCAAATCAATAAAGCCTCCGGCTTTGCCGGAGGATATTTACTTCCAGCTCCAGTTTGGCATGTAGTTGTTGCCGGATCGCGTGAGCTGATGCTGCTGTGTCCCGTCGGCGAGCATCGACCAAATCTCCGCGTGGCCGCCGATGGATCTTTCAAAGACGATGTGACGCCCATCGGGAGACCAGGAAGGGAAGTCGTTGCTGCCCGCTTCATGGGTGAGTTGGAGCCAACGCAGCGGCTTGCTGGAGATGTCCATTACATAAATATCCTGGCCGCCGGGCGCGCCAGGACCGTATTTGCGATTCCAGCTAAAGGTGAGGAACTGTCCGTTGGGCGCCCACGACGGCGAGATTGCGTAACCGCTGTCGGTCAAGCGCTCGACATTGGAGCCGTCCTGATCCATGGTGTAAATCTGCGGCAGCCCCGTACGGCCGCTCACCCAGGCAATCTGCGCATTGGTGCGGGGGTTCCAAGTTGGCGCGACATCGGGCCCTCGGAAGGACGTTATCTTGCGTGGATTACCGCCGCCTGCATCCGCAATCCAAATCTCCGGATCGCCTGAGCGAGACGAAGAGAAAGCGATCTTGGCTCCGTCAGACGACCAGGCAGGTGATTGGTTGGCGCCGCCTGCTGTGCCGGCAGGGAAGCTCACCAGGCGATTGAGTTCGAGCGAATACATGCGGATCGACCATCCCTCGCGGCCAAGCGATGCAAAGGCGAGGCGCGAATTATCGGGAGAGACGCGAGGCGAGAGAGAAATCGTTCCGAGATGCGTGACGGGGTGTTGATTCTGCCCGTCGTAATCCATTGACCAGATTTCTTTGGTGCCGGTGCGCGAGCTGACGAAATAGATTTTGGTTTCAGCGATTCCGTTGATGCCGCCGCCGAGGCGATAGATGATTTCATCGGCGAAGCGATGAGCCACTGTGCGCGCCATGTCTTCGCTGGCTGCTTCGTTGTATTGCTTGCCGAGCACCTGCGGGTTGGCGGTGTTGCGCGTGTCGTCGAGCCAGCCGTAAACGACGAGGTGTCCGCCGCTGGACGAGAGCGCGCCAAAGGCCACCATGGACGCTTTGGCCGGATCCGCGGACCATTGCGACAGGTTGATCTCCTGCGGCGAGCCGGGGGTGGCCTGGGGTGCGAAGCTCTTCGAGACCATGTCGAAGACACCGGCGTTTTCAAGGTCGCTGTAAAGAGTCGAGTCGAAGGTCGCCTTGAGTGCGGGAGTCTGCGGGTCCGCGCCGACAGGCTTGAATTCTGCCGCGGCAATTCGAATCTTTGCGTTTCCAAGATTCGATCCCGTGTGGACCCAGTCCTGAGCCATGGTGGGAAGCGGAGCGAGGCTTGTAAGACTGAGCAGAACCGGAAGTACAAACCGCAAACTTGATTTCATGCAGTGCGCAACCCTTCCTAAATGAGGTCGTGATGTGTTGGAAAACTCTGCGTGTATCGAACTCTCTCGCTGATTTGAACGTCAGCTTGCAAAATCGCGACGGCCTGCCGGTTTCCATTCTACTTGGATGCGGGGTCGCGGCCCTAGTACTCACAGTAGTAGGAAACCATGAGGTTGCTTCCACGATACGGGCCAGGCAACGGACCGAAGGTATCAACACGCTGAGCCGCCCGCACGCAGGTGGTATCCCAACTCATGCTTCCACTTGAGCGGTCTAATCTTACATCGCTGATGGATCCGTCGCGAGCAATCTTGAAAGAGATGTAGGCCTTCGCGCCATGCGGCGTGTGCGGATCAGCGAGTGAGCGGTAGCCGTTGGCGTCCATTTTGCGATTGATGCCGTCGACGTAATATCCGAACATGCTGCCGAAATCGCTTTGATTCACGGTTGCAGGCCCGGTCGATGAACTCGGCGTGGATTGACGCGGCATCGAAGAACCGGCCTGCTCGCCATACTGCGCGCGATTGGTTTGAACGGGCTCGGGCGGCTTCGTTACTTTGGGCGTCGTCTGTTTTTCAGGCTGCTTTTTCTGCTTGCCGATAATCGGAATCGCAGTCTCGTCGATGGCCTGCTTCGCTTTGGGCTCGGGCGGCGCGGGGGCTTGGCTGGGTGTCTCGGTGGCGAGCACATTCTTATTCTGCGGCTGCTCTGAAGGCAAGGGCAGGGCATTGCTCACGAGGTTTACCTGAATTGCTCCACCGGGTCCTGAACCGCCCCACAGATTGTGATGAAAGAAGCCGCCGATGATGCCGTAGAGGACGATGGCAATCACAAGGCTGATATGGATCGCTACTGCGCCTGCGGCCGGCGCCATCACCGGCTCGGGCGTCAGTTCCTGCTCCAGGTGATCGCCTTGGAAAAAACTGCTCATCGCTTTAAAGTAAGTCTTCTGATCCTCATCGCTGCTTTTGCTGAGACCCTGACGCGCGGGGCTTCCTGCGCGTTACTTGCCCTTCAAATCCACGGGTTGCGTGACGATGGAAATGTTGGTAATGCCGGCCTGCTTCACGGCATCCATCACGCTGGCGAACGCGCCGAACGGAACGCGCTCGTCGGCGCGCAGATAGATGACCTGCTTCGTTGATGCGCCGGTTGATTGGCGAAGCCGCTGTCCAAGGTCGTGGATGTTGACCGGCTTATCGCCGAGAAATACCTGTTGATCGCGGTCGATGGTCAACACCAGCCGCTGCTCGGTGATTTCCTTTACGGTGCGTGTTTTTGGAACGGCGACTTCAATGCCTGACTGCAGCACCGGCGCAGTAATCATGAAGATGACCAAGAGCACCAGCACCACATCGACCAGAGGCGTGATGTTGATATCCGCGAGGGAGGAGCGGGTCTGGCCGTTATTACTTGTAAAGGCCACGTTCAACCTCGTGGGGCTCATCGCGGGGCGCGCCGGCAGCGCGCGCAGGAATCTCTTCAAGCGAGTTGAGTAACTCGCGGCAGAAGTCGTCCGTCGCCGAAGCAAAGATTCTGATTCGCGCCGCGAACTGGTTATAAGCCACCACCGCGGGTACGGCGACGAAAAGTCCGGCTGCGGTGGTGATCAGCGCCTCTGAGATGCCCGGCGCAACGGCCCGCAGCGTTGCCGCTCCTGCAGTCCCCAATCCGTGAAACGCGTCGACAACGCCCATGACGGTTCCGAAGAGGCCGATGAACGGGCTGGTCGCGGCGATGGTCGCCAGCCATGTTAGGCGGCGTTCGAGAGCGGTGACAGCTTCGCTCGCCGCGGTCTGGGCAGAGCGCTCGAGCGGCGCGAAGTTTCGCGGTGGTCCCGCCCCCCCGGTCTGTCGCCTGTAGGTCTCGTAGACATCAACAAAGACCTGCGCCAGCGGGCTGGTTCTGTAATTCTCAGCGAAGGCCGCGACCTCCTGGAGCCGCGTTGCTTTGCGAAATGCGCGGATAAAGTTTTTGCTCTCGCGAGTGGCTTTGCCGAAGATTGAGATCTTGCTGAGGATTACAGTCCAGGAATATAGGCTGGCAATCAGAAGCAGCAGAAGCACGCCAAGAGCGATCGGGCCGATATTGCTGAGCATCTCCATCAGCGCGCCGGGTCCCTGTGAGATGGGACTCGCAGCGGGAGGAGCGCCACTATCAGCCTGTAATGCGAAGACGACGGCAGCGGTAAGAATCGGTATTCACCTCAGTATTCACGGTATCAGACGCGAAGGTGGCCTCCAAGTTATCGTTCTGGTGCCTCCAGCGGCTTGCGGGGCCGGTTGGCGGGTCAAGGGCTGAGCCGTTCATGCTATGCTGCGCTCGTATTCCCGTTGCGTTTCTTCATTGCGCATCAGCTACTTGCAGCCGGAATCGCGGACACCCTACATGCTCGTTGAGTTGCGCGCTGAAAACTACGCTGTGATCGACCACGCCATCGCTGTGTTCGGTCCCGGACTGAATCTGCTGACCGGCGAGACGGGCGCGGGGAAGTCCATTTTGGTGGATGCGCTGGCGCTTTTGATGGGTGGCAAATCCTCTACGGAGATTGTGCGTCATGGCGCGGACAAGGCTGTTGTCGCATGCGTCTTCGAAGCGACGCCGGCTGCCGATGCCATCCTCGAAGAAAACGGCATCGATTCGGAAGGCAACGAGATCATTCTCCGCCGCGAGATTCTTGCGACCGGCAAAGGCCGTGTCTTTGTGAATAACCAGCCCGCCACGGTCGCCGTCCTCCGCCAGCTTGCGCCGGAATTGGCGCTTGTCCATGCGCAGACGGAGACTCTATCGAGCTTCGATCAGACGCAGCAGCGGATGCTCCTGGATCGCTTTGCCGGGGTCTCGATCGATGCGATTGCCGAGACTTATTCCGCATGGCATGCAGCGCAGGCCAGACTTGAAGAACTGCTTCACGGCGAGCAGGAACGTCTTCGCATGATCGATCTTTGGAGTTATCAGCGCAAGGAGATTGAGGCGGCGCGACTCGTTCCAGGCGAAGACGAAGCACTCGAGACGGAGAAGCGAGTGCTCGCCAATGCTGAGAAGCTTTACGCCGCGGCCATGAGCGGCTTCGATCAACTCTATGAAGGTGGGGCCTCGGCAGAAGCCGCGCTGCGAGCTGCCTTGCGCAATATTGAGGAACTGGCGCGCTACGACAATCGCTTTCTTGAACCTGCGCAACAGATCGAGTCGGTTCGCGCCACGGTTGGCGACATCGGCAGTTCGTTACGCGACTACGCGGAGGGGATTAATGCTTCGCCTGAGCGACTCGCCGAGATCGAAGACCGGCTGGCTCTGCTCGATCGTTTGAAACGCAAGTACGGCAAGAAGGTCGCCGATGTGATCGCTCTTGGCGAAGAGGTCGCAAACAAACTTGCCGAAGTAGAGAACCGCGACGAAGTGCTCAAGTCTCTGCGCAATGCTCTCGAAGATACTGCGAAAGCGTATCGCGCCGCGGCCACGGAATTGACTTCAGCGCGCAAGGCCGCGGCGGCCAGACTCGCGAAACTCGCCGAAGCTCAAATCAACTCTCTCGCGATGAAGGTGCGATTCGAAGTATCGATTGCCACGAATCAGCAAGAATCGGCATGGACGACGCACGGATGGGACGAGGTTGAATACCGCATTGCAACCAATCCCGGCGAACCGATGAAGCCACTGCACGAGATCGCCTCGGGCGGCGAGATGAGCCGCGTAATGCTGGCGCTTAAAGTCAGTGTAGAAGAGGGCTCAAATCGCCCGAAAACGAAGCTGCCGACTCCGCGAACACTCGTCTTCGATGAAATCGATATCGGTATTGGCGGCCGCGCCGCCGATGCGGTGGGACAGAAGCTGAAGGCACTTGGCCGCGGGCAGCAGGTACTTTGTGTGACACATCTTCCGCAGATCGCAGCATTCGCGGACCAACACTTTGTCGTCGAAAAGAAAGAAGATCACGGCCGTACCAAGATGCAAATCCGACTGCTGGACGATCGCTCTCGTACCCACGAAGTTGCCCGAATGCTCAGCGGCGCCAAGGTCACCGAGACCAGCCTGCAACACGCGGCGCAAATGATCGCGACCAGCCGCTAAACTCTTCACGGGCACCCTTCGCTCTAAATGCCCGATTGAGGCAACCCCCAAGACAAACGGCCTCTCAAAGCTGTAGAGTCTCCGCGCACCGCCCGTGCGCGTTCTCCCCATCAGGCGGTTGTCACGGAGCGCACTGTGGCGTCGATGCCACAGCACCTCAAGCGGCCCTGCGTGCATGACACTTTTTTAGATAGAACTCGGTCACGCTATATCGAACTTAAACGGTCCCATCCGGAGGAAACGGGTCATGAATATTTCAGATTTAACCCTCACGCAGATTGTCGCCTTCGTGTCGGTCGTAGTTGTTATCGTTGGCGGCATCGTGGTTCTGTGTCTGCAGTATCGCCGCACCGTGCGCCTGCGCGAGCGATTCGGACCCGAATATGAGCGTGCAGTCAACGAAGGCGGCGACCGGCGCCGCGCAGAAACCAATCTCTCCCAGCGTGCAGAGCGCGTGGAGAAGTTTCATCTGCGTCCTCTTTCGTCTGCCGATCGAGATCGCTTTACGGAATCGTGGTCGCGAGTTCAAGCGAGCTTTGTGGACACGCCGGCTGGCGCCATCGCTGAGGCCGATCAACTGCTCGGCGATGTAATGACCGCCTGTGGTTATCCGATGGCCGACTTCGAACAGCGGGCCGCAGACATCTCTGCCGACCACCCGGTTGTGACACAGAATTACCGCGCCGCTCATGAGATTGCGGTTCACCAGGCAGTGGGCCAAGCTACAACCGAGGATCTTCGCAGAGCTATGATTCACTGTCGCGCACTCTTCGAAGACTTAGTCACCGAACCCAAAACAGTAGTTGAGAAGAAGCCGGTCGTGAGCACGCGCATAGACTATGAAGCCAAGCCGACTTTGCGCGCCAGGGGAGACTAACGCCGTGATGGGCCAGGATTTGGATTGATCCGCCGCGGCCGCATCGGTGGCTGCGCAATCGGAGCCGGCATCAAGAAGTCAACATTCAAATCTGTGGAACGAAGACTGGTAAACGCGGATCCAGGGCGTCTGGCGCCCTTACGTTTGTGCAATCGTTTATTTGTGGTTGCAAGCATACCGCCGCAAACGTTTTCGCATCGAAATCAAGACTGGTGGAAACGAACAGTTTCAACCGGCTGTGCTGAAACGGGTCGTTTCAATCGTTTTGCGGATAGGGGTTCCACCAAGGAATTCGGTGTTGGAGGACGGTACAAGCCCTCCGGAATCAAATCTTCTCCAATTCTGGCGGTCATCGGAATTCTGGGCAAGAGACTCACGGCTACCCATTTTGCTAGCCAGAGAAGTTAAAGGAATTGACATGCCAGGGCTTACCAGCGGCGGCAAGGTACTGATTGTTGATGATGAGGTTGCGATCGCCGATACGCTGGCGATGATCTTCAAGGCACAGCGGTATGAGGCGCGAGTTGCCTACTCAGCCGAGGAAGCGATTGAGACGATTGCCACATGGCAACCGGACCTGGCCATCCTCGATGTTGTGCTCCCAAACATGAATGGGATCGACCTCGCGATCACCACCAAAGCCAACTACCCATCGTGCCGCGTTCTGCTGTTTTCGGGGAATTCGAATACCGGCTTGCTACTCGAAGAGGCTGCGAAGAAGGGGCATACCTTTGAGATTCTCGCTAAGCCGGTTCATCCGGAACTGATGCTGGAGACCGCCAGCCAGCTACTATCCGAAGAGCGCCGGCCGGAACTGCCGAAGTTCAATTGATGCAGGTTCGTGAGACCAGGCGCGGTTCGGAATGTCGGATGACCGCCTGGTCGGATGCGCGTTCCTGTTTCTATCCAGCGAATGCTTGTGCCTGTAAATTCACGAGGGGCTTGAGTGCTTCGACTACGGATTCGACTCTTTCCTTGCGAAGGCGGAGTTTCTCGAATAGTCCAACAATCTCGTTGAGTTCCGAATTCGCTTCGTTGAATGCAACGCGATAAGCAGCTTCCTGTTTCATAACTCACCTCTCAACCGGGAGTCTAGCCCGGGGTGTCGCCTTTACGTCAGTCCCCGATGGTGTTAGCTGGATACAACCTGCGAGGGCATCGGACCAGCTAGTCGATGAAGTAGCCAATGTCGGTGAGGACGCGCTCGCTCAGTTCCACCCCGAGGAGGCGAGCACCGAAGGGCCCCCCAAGGCTCAGTTCAAAGCGCTGGAGGACAGTGGCGGGCAGATCCGTCTGTTTGCGCAGCAGGCGAAGCAGCGACGCGCTGTCGGTTGGGCATTCGTAATCGCCGGGCAGGCCGCAAGCCGGGCGGATAGTCAGGGAAAGGGGAATCGTCCCGATGCTTCCTGACGGGGAACAACCGGAGGGTTGGGTGATCAGGTTAACTCTCATGCCGGAATCGTGCCACTCGCACACGCCACTGGGAATGACACGGAATGGTCATAAGGTGGGACTAAGTGGGGAGACTTGGCCTTCGAGACCACTTCAATCGTTGGCCATGCTCCAGCGCGATCGTTTCAACCCAAATTCGGTTCTTGCGCTGAGAAAGCGCCTCAAATGGGAATAGTCGATTCCCCTTCGCGTTCGGGCCGGAAGCGAAGCATTCAGAACACCCTAAATGCTCGCTCGTTGGTATACTGAAAGTGTGACTACGACCGTCCTCGACAGCATCCCCAACGGTACGCAATCCGAGTCTTCCTCTGGCCAAAAGCGCGTCCTACTGCTCAAGCCACGGGGTTTTTGCGCCGGAGTTGTGCGCGCCATCGACATCGTCAAGATTGCACTTGAGACCTTTGGCGCTCCTATTTACGTACGCCGCGAGATCGTGCATAACCGCTATGTTGTGAATGAGTTGGCTGAGAAGGGCGCGATCTTTGTTCACGAGATCGACGATGTTCCCGACGGCCAGCGCGTTATTTATTCGGCGCATGGAGTCTCCCCGGCAGTTCGCGACCGCAGTAAAGGCCGCGGGCTCAAGGTGATAGACGCCACCTGTCCATTGGTGACCAAGGTCCACATCGAGGCGGTGAAGTTTGCCAAGCAGGGTTATTCGCTTGTCCTCATTGGGCACCGCGATCACGACGAGATCGAGGGCACCCTGGGCGAAGCACCCGACGTCACACAAGTTGTTTCAAATGTGGCGGAAGTGGCGGCACTTCAGGTGCCTGATCCGAACCGGGTAGCTTACCTGACCCAGACCACGCTGAGCCTCGATGAAGCTCGCGACATTATCCATGCGCTAAAAATCAAGTTTCCGAACATAGCCGGTCCTCACTCGCAGGACATCTGCTATGCCACCGAGAACCGCCAAGTCGCAGTTCGCAACGTTGCGCACGACGCCGGACTCGTGCTCGTGGTGGGATCGACCAACAGCTCCAATTCGAACCGTCTGGTTGAGGTTTCGCGCAACCTTGGCACAATCGGGTATCTGATTGATAACTCCCAGGCAATCGACCCCAAATGGCTTGAAGGAGTGTCTACAGTTGCGGTCACCGCCGGTGCATCGGCCCCGGAAGTGCTGGTTGAGGACGTAGTCAATTATTTGCGTCAAAACGGCTATTCCAACGTCGAAGAGGTTGAAGTCATGCCCGAGAATGTGCGATTTGGCTTGCCGCCCGAGATCATACAAGCGATTGGCGGCCCAGGCGGCGGGGAGCCCGTACCTGTTCGATAAGACCCCTTGGATTTGCGCAGTGCGGGCTAACTAGAGTCGGAAATTGAGGCATTCTTATTCAAATGAACCCACAGCAGGGTAGAAAGCAAGCCGTGGCGGTCAAATTTGGACGCTTGGATGCAGATTTAGCCGAGGTTGACTCCGCCATTCTGCGTTCGAGGGAGTTCTTGCTCTCCCAGCAGCATCCCGAGGGTTTCTGGTGCGGGGAACTTGAAGCCGACTCGATGCTCGAAGCCGACTACATCTTTCTGCACACACTGCTCGAGAGCGGCGACCCTGAGAGACTGAAGCGCGCATGCACGGAAATGATGCGTTATCAGAACGAGGATGGAAGCTGGAGCCTTTATCCTGGCGGCCCTGGCAATATCTCGCTCTCGGTCAAGTGCTATTTCTCGGCAAAGCTGATGGACATCGACCCCGATGATCCGCGGCTGGCGAAGTGCCGCGAATGGGTGCTGGCACACGGCGGCGTCGTGGAGTGCAACACCTTCACCAAGATGTACCTGTGCGCCCTGGGTCAGTACGATTACGACGCGGTGCCGGCCATTCCTCCGGAGATTGTCCTTTTTCCGAACTGGTTCTACTTCAACATTTATGAGATCTCCGCGTGGTCGCGGTCGATTCTTGTTCCGCTTGCGATCATTTACGCAAAGAAGCCGTACAAGAAGATTCCGCCGGAGCATGGCATCGATGAGTTGTATGTCGGCGGTCGCGCCAACTCCATTCTGCGCTTGCGTCGAGACAAGAAGTCCATCCTCTCGTGGCGTAACTTCTTCCTGATTGTCGATCGGATCATGCACTGGGCTGAGGCGGTACACATTCGCCCGCTGCGCAAGCTTGCACTGGCGCGGGCGGAGAAGTGGATGCTGGAGCGCCTGGAGATGTCTGATGGGTTGGGTGCGATCTATCCGGCCATGCTCAACGCGATCATCGCGCTGCGCTGCCTTGGCTACTCCGAGGATGACCCGCAAGTGATTCGCGCGCGGGACGAATTTGAAAAGCTTGGCATTGAGCAGGCCCCGACCGTCGAGATGCCCGAACCAACCTTCCGCATGCAGCCCGCTGTCTCGCCGGTGTGGGATACGGCACAGGCCATCTATGCGCTCGGCGAGGCTGGTGTGCCGCGCAGCGATCCGCGCATGATCAAGGCTGCCGACTGGATCCTGTCGAAGGAAGTCCGCAATAAAGGGGACTGGTCGGTTAAAGTTCCCAAAACCGAACCAGGCGGCTGGTACTTCGAATTCAACAACGAGTTTTATCCGGACACAGACGATACGGCGCAGGTGCTGCTGGCTCTTAATAAGGTGGACAATCCCCGTGAGCGCTATCAGCATCAGGTCACGCAGCGCGCCATTGAGTGGGAGTTTGCCATGCAGTGCCGCAACGGCGGCTGGGGTAGCTTCGACAAAGACAACACCAAGATGATCTTCCAGTACATTCCGTTTGCCGACCACAATGCGATGCTCGATCCGCCGACGGTAGATATCACGGGAAGAATCTTGGAAATGCTGGCGAACTATGGCTACACGCGCGAAGACAAGCGCGTGGAGAAGGCGATTCAGTTCATCCTCTCGGAGCAGGAGCCTGACGGAAGCTGGTTTGGCCGCTGGGGAGTGAACTACATCTACGGAACGTTTCTGGTACTGCGCGGACTTGAAGCGATTGGTGTGGATCATCTGGAACCGCAAGTGCAGCAGGCTGCGGAGTGGATTCGCATGGTGCAGAATCCCGACGGTGGCTGGGGCGAGACCTGCGGCAGCTACGACGATCCCAACACCCGCGGCGTTGGTCCGAGCACGCCATCGCAAACGGCGTGGGCGCTTCTGGGTCTGCTAGCCGCAGGCGACGATCGCTCAGATTCGCTCGCCAAGGGCGTTCGCTGGCTGCTTGCACGGCAGCGAGAAGTCGGCAGCTGGGATGAATCTCTCGGTGCGGGCTCTGCTCGACAGGCCCTGTACACTGGAACCGGCTTCCCCAGAGTCTTTTATCTTGCCTACGACATGTATCGAAATTACTTCCCGCTACTGGCTTTAACTGGCTACAAGCGGGCTATGGAAAGCGCTGCCTGAATAGGCGCTGGAGGTTTTACCGAAGATGGCTGTTCCGATCTCCCAGATGTGGACGGTTGCAACTTATGTGCTGAAGAAGCGGCTCACCGGCGACAAGCGTTACCCGCTGGTGCTGATGCTGGAGCCACTATTCCGCTGCAACCTGGCCTGCGCCGGATGCGGCAAAGTGCAATATCCGCCACACATTCTCAAGAAGCAGCTAACGCCCGAGGAGTGCTTCGCCGCGGTGGAAGAGTGCGGCGCGCCGATGGTTTCCATTCCCGGCGGTGAGCCGCTCCTGCACCCGCAAATCGTCGAGATCGTCAACGGCCTCATCGCGAGGAAGAAGTACATCTACCTCTGCACGAATGCTCTCGAATTAAAGCGGCGCTTGCCGGAGTTCACACCCTCGAAGTACCTCACGTTCTCCGTCCACCTCGACGGCGATCGCGAGCATCACGACTACTCCGTTTGCCGCGAAGGCGGATACGACATTGCAATTGAGGGAATCAAGGAAGCCGTAAAGCGCGGTTTCCGCGTCACCACCAACGCGACCTTCTTTGATGGAACAGATCCCAACAACGTCCGCGGATTCTTCGACGAAGTGATGGACATGGGCGTCGAAGGCATCGTGCTTTCGCCCGGCTACAGCTACGAGATGGCGCCAGACCAGAATCGCTTCCTGGGCCGCGCCCGCGTGCGGAGGCTCTTCCGCGCCATTCTCTCGAATCGCAAGCCGACATGGAAGTTCAACATGTCGCCGCTGTTTCTCGAGTTCCTGATGGGCGACCGCAAGTACGAGTGCACCCCGTGGGGGTCGCCCGCCTACAACATCTTTGGCTGGCAGCGTCCCTGCTACCTGCTGCAAGACGGTTATACAGAGACCTTCAAGGAACTGCTGGAAACCACCAAGTGGGAAGACTACGGCGTGGCCAGCGGCAATCCAAAGTGCGCCAATTGCATGGTGAGTTGCGGCTATGAACCAACCGCGGTGATTGAAGGCTTTGGATCGCTGAAGGGATTCTGGGGCATGATCCGCGGAACCTTCTCTACCTATAAGGACGAACACGCGCTCAAGCTCTTGAATGAGCCCGCACCCCACGGCCCGTCTTCCCTGATCCAGATTGAGAAGCCTGCCCACGCCCTCGAGGAGACCAACGCATGACCGCCGAAGTGCTGAAATACACGCTGGAACAGGTTGAGGCGCTGGAGTTGGCGCCAGGCACGGAGCATCATCAGCTGGAAGGCTGGGTTCCCACGCTGGCCAGCGAGGAAGACCTGCGGCAGGCGCTCGAAAAAGCCTTCGATTATCGCGGAGACGTGACGCTTACGCTGAAAAGTGGGGAGCGCATCGAGGCCTACATCTTCAATCGCCGAACGGGCGCCACGCTCGCCGATTCTCATGTGCAGTACTTCACTCCCAAAGCAGCGGAAAAGCGCAGCGTGAGCTACGCCGAAATTGCTCGCCTGGAGTTTTCTGGAAAAGACCGCGCCGCCGGCAAGCATTGGGAAGATTGGGTCAAGGCTTACAACGAGAAGAAAGCGGCCGGCGAAAAGAACATCGCCCTGCATCCTGAGGCCCTGGAGTAGCAGGCGGCCTGTCAATAAATTGATCTCGATAAACAAATTCAAACCGTGAGAAGCCCGGTTCACCCCCCAGGGCGATTTCCGGGATTGCGGAAGGATGCAGGTGCGACAGTGCTGCGCATCGCGCGCTTGCGCCATTTTCGCAAGACTAAAACCTGATCGCATAAATTGCCAATAATTGCTCAAAGACACGGGGGCGGTTAGTAACGGAATGCATCCAAATAAATCAAATGAGTGATTGGAACTGAAATGCAGATTTCTGGGGAATTTATGACGCTCGATGCACTGATGACCGGTGCCGCGCAAGAGTGCATCGACGAGCGGGAGCGACACTTGGCCATATTTACAGAGGGTCTGAACGGCTACGTCTGCAAGAACGAACCGGCAGCGGATGAGAGCAAGGCGCTCTTCAAGGGGACCTACCGGGAGTGCCAGGCTTGGATCGAACGGAGGGGAATTGCAGCGGCACTCAGATTTGTAATGAAACACAGGCGCGAAGTGCTCGAATTAAACGCCCGCGGCATGACGCCTGGCGAGGTCCTCGCGCTCATTTCCGAGATTCAGGAATAGATACATTGTTTTAAGAATCGCGTCATGAATTGATCCTCTGAGACGCGCCGCGCTCTGCGATTGGTGCTCCATTGCAAGCACCATTTAAGATGAGTGTTTGCCCAAGAGTCTGACTATGCGGATCTTCCTGACAGGTGCGACCGGTTTTGTGGGACATCATGTGGCGCGGGCCCTGGCTGCGGAGGGCGCGGATTTGCGATTGCTCGTGCGCAAAACCAGCAAGCTGGCGAATCTCGAGGGAATTCCCGGCGATACGTTTGTTGGCGATCTGGCGCATCCGGAATCCTTCGCCCCCGCATTGGAAGGCTGCGATGCTGTCGTGCATGTTGCCGCAGACTATCGGCTTTGGATCCGCGATCCTGACACCATGTATCGCGCCAACGTGGACGGCACCCGTGACCTGCTGCGGCTGGCGCGGGAGACCCACATTCGGCGCGTGGTCTACACGTCGAGCGTGGCCACCATGCACTTCCGCACCGACGGCATCGTGGTCAACGAGGATACGCCGGTTTCGCTCGCCGACATGGTTGGCCACTACAAGCGGTCGAAGTTCATGGCCGAGCGACAGGCGATCGCGGCTGCGCAGGATGGTCAGCAGGTGATGATTCTCAACCCGACGACGCCGATCGGGCCGAACGACGCGAAGCCGACTCCTACCGGCCGGATTTTTGTTGATTTTTTGAACCGCAACTTTCCCGCCTACGTCGACACGGGGCTCAACCTCGTGGATGTAACCGAGGTAGCGCGGACACACGTGGCAGCGCTTACCGCGGGCACGCCTGGCAGGCGATACATTCTGGGCGGGGAAAACCTGACACTCAAACAGATTCTCGACAAAATGTCCGCGATCACCGGAATTCCTTCGCCGACGGTCAAAATTCCATTGGCCGTCGCCGCTACGTATGCATTCTTTGAGGAATGGATCACGGGACGCATTCGCGGCAAGGAACCGCGCGCTACGTTGGAAGAGGTGCGCATGGGCCGCAAGAAGATGTTTGCCTCGAGCGCACGCGCGCAGCAGGAATTGGGTTTCCGCATCGTGCCTGTTTACCCAGCCATGCGGGCGGCGATTGAGTGGTTTCGCGCCAATGGGTACGCACCGAAAGGCAACGGATGACCCGAGTCGCGATTATCGCCGCGATGCCCGGCGAACTGAAGCCAATCGTCCGCGGTTGGCCACACAGCAGGCGCGATGGCATGGATTTCTGGGCGCAACATGACGCTGAAGATGAGTGGATTGCGGCCTGCGCTGGAGCCGGACTCGACGCGGCGACGCGCGCCTTTGCCGCCATCGAAGGCGGCGGTCCGGTTGACCTCAGCCTGTCAATCGGTTGGGCTGGAGCGCTCACGAGCGAAGTCGAAACCGGAAGGGCTTACAATGCTGCCGGGGTCATCGACGTCCGGACCGGCGAGCGGTTTCGCTGCGATGCAGGCGCCGGGGAATTCTGGGTCGCCACCAGCCCCAAGGTCGCCGACGCAACCGAAAAGCGCCGCCTGGCATCCGCTTACGACGCTTCTCTGGTCGATATGGAGGCCGCAGCCGTCGCCCGGCTCGCACAGATGCGCGGCATCCCGTTCTACTGCATAAAGGGTGTCAGCGACGGGTTAAATGAAAAACTGCCCGATTTCAATCGGTTTCTGGCGCCAAATGGGCGATTTGAAACCCGTAAGTTTGTTCTTTTTGCTCTCCTTAGGCCTTGGCACTGGCCTGCACTGATACGGATGGGCGAAAATAGTAGAAAGGCTTCCCAAAGCATTGCGGAGTCGTTGCTCGATCTTCTGGGATGAGCGAGGTCACATTAGACGGAATGGCTACCCAAACCACAAACGCTGCAAGCCATGTCGAGACGAAGCTTCCAACCACCATGCGAGCCGTAGTCTACCGCGGCATCAACGACATGCGTGTTGAAACTGTTCCGGTGCCCAAGATTGGCAAGGGAGAGCTGCTCATCAAGGTGGCCACCTGCGGCATTTGCGGGACTGACCTCAAGAAGATTCATACCGGCTCGCACTCGGCCCCGCGCATCTTTGGCCATGAAATGGCCGGAACGATTGTGGCGGTTGGCGAGGGTGTCACGCGCTTCAGCGGCGGCGAACGCGTCATGGTTTTCCATCACGTGCCATGCGGCGAGTGCTACTACTGCCGCAAGCAGACGCCGGCACAGTGCCCGCTCTACAAGCACGTAGGCGTTACAGCAGGCTTCGAACCGTCGGGCGGCGGCTTCGCGGAGTATATTCGCGTGATGGATTGGGTCGCTGCAAGCAGCGGCGTGGTGCCGATTCCGGATGGCGTGCCGTTTGAGCAGGCTGCCTTCGTTGAACCGGTGAACACGGTGCTCAAGGGCGTGAAGATGCTCAATCTGGCGGCCGACGATACGGTGCTGGTGATTGGACAGGGTCCGATCGGGCTGATGCACGCCGTGCTCGCCAGCCGCACAGGCGCCCGGGTGCTTACCTCTGATTTATATCCAGAGCGCCATGCAATTGCCGCCCGGTACGGGCTCCATGATCCGATTCACGCCGGGGCAGAAAATGTCGTGGAACGCGTGCTGGCAGAGACGGATGGTCGCGGCGCAGACGCTGTGATTCTCGCTGTTGGCGGGAACGGCCTGATTCGCACGGCGATGGATGCGGCGCGTTGCGGCGGCAACGTCATGCTGTTTGCGCAGACCCAGCGCGGCGATGCGACGTTTGATCCCGGAGTGGTTTGCATGGACGAGAAGACGCTGCTGGGTTCGTACTCGTCTTCGTTTGGAATCTTGGATGAGGTGACAGACCTTGTGTTTGGCGGCTACCGCAACGGATTTGATTTGACACAGCTGATTTCTCATCGGTTCCCGCTGGAACAGGCGGTTGCGGCTATCGATGTGGCTTCGCACCCGAAGGCAGACTCGATGAAGATTATGGTTGAGCCGCTCACAGGCGCGGGGGGGAAGTAGGAGGGCACCTGATGGCTACGACCATGAAGGCCGCAGTCCTCCACGGACGCGAAGATATTCGCATCGAACGAGTACCGGTGCCCGAGGCTGCGCCGGGCGAGTTGATCGTTCGCGTCGGCGCCGCGCTGACGTGTGGGACAGATCTTAAAGTATTTCGCCGCGGCTACCACGCGCGCATGATTGTGCCTCCGGCTCTCTTTGGCCACGAACTCGCGGGGACCGTTGTGGAAGCGGGGGCGGGAGTAACGGATTTCGTTCCGGGCGACCGGGTTGTTGCGCTTAACTCCGCACCGTGCGGGCAGTGCTATTTTTGCGCACACGGGCAGGAGAATCTTTGCGACGACCTGCTGTTCAATAACGGAGCTTACGCTGAGTTCATTCGCATTCCGTCGCGCATTGTTGCTAAAAACACGCTTCACATTCCCGACCATGTTCCGCTGGAGCATGCGGCACTTACGGAGCCGTTGGCATGTGCTGTGCATGGATTCGAGGACTCGCGCCCGCATCCTGGCGCTACTGTAGCGATCATCGGTGGCGGCCCGCTGGGCTTGATGATATTGCATGTGGCTGCTCTGGCCGGCTGCGAGGTCATTGCGATCGTGAAGCACGACGGGCAAGTTGAGGCGGCACGGCAGCTCGGAGCGGCGCATGTGGTGCAGACAACGAGCATTCGCAAGGCCATTCGCGAGACGCGCGCGCTCACGCCGAAGAATCGCGGCGTCGATATCGCGATTGAAGCAGTCGGCGTTCCTGAGGCCTGGGAAGAGGCGGTGGAAATGGTGCGCAAGGGTGGCACGGTGAACTTCTTTGGCGGATGCGCCGTGGGCACGCACGTCACGCTCGATACTAATCGCATTCACTACAGCGACATCACGTTGCGAGCGACGTTTCATCACACGCCGGCTATCTGCCGCAAGGCGCTCGATCTCATTGCGAGTGGACGATTCCAGGCAGGAGCATTTATTACCGGCCACGCTCACCTCTACGAATTGAACCGCGTCTTTGAGAAGCTGATGAAACGAAGCAGCGAAATCAAGACAGCGATCGTACCCTGAGGCGAGAATGAACACGGCAATGCTGCATCCGGACAATGAAGAGCTGAGCCACGTGGAACTGATTGCGCGCGGCTGGGCAGCCCTGCCTGCGAGCTATCGGATTCCTGAGGTCGCGCCTACTTTAGCGGAAGCGCGGACGTGGTGCAAACAGTTGGCCGAGTCTCATTACGAGAATTTTCATGTTGCGACATGGTTTCTGCCCGAAGCGCTGCGGCCGCATTTCCACGCGATCTACGCGTATTGTCGCATCTCCGATGATTTAGGCGATGAAGTCGGCGATACGGCGCAGTCACTTGCGTTGCTTGATCTCTGGGGGCGTGAACTGGCCGCGTGCTACGAAGGTCGTGCACGTCATCCTGTGTTTGTAGCTCTCGCCGAAACAATTCGTTCGTGCTCGATTCCCAAAGAGCCATTTGCAGATCTGCTCACCGCCTTTCGGCAGGATCAGACCGTTGCGCGCTATGACACGATGCAGGATGTGTTGGCCTACTGCCGTTATTCGGCAAACCCTGTCGGGCGGTTGGTGCTCTATGCCTGCGGCTATGCGGATGAGGAGCGGTTTCGGCTTTCGGATGCGACTTGCTCGGCACTGCAACTGGCGAATTTCTGGCAGGACGTGCGCGTTGATTTCGCAAAAGATCGCGTGTATCTGCCGCAGGATGACATGCAGCGCTTTGGCGTGAGCGATGAGACGATGGCGGCGGGAGTGGCGACAGCGGAGTTCCGTGCGCTGCTGCGCCACGAGGTTGACTTTGCGCGCGGTCTTCTTGAGAAGGGCCTGCCGCTGATCGGAATGGTTGGCCGCGACTTGGCGCTGGATCTGGATCTGTTTAGTCGCGGAGGGCTGGAAATTTTGAATGCGATTGAGCGACAAGGCTATGACGTGCTGAGTTCGCGCCCTGCGATATCAAAGCGCACCAAGCTTCAGCTCGCGCTTCGTGCGGTGAGCGGAAAGTTCCTGCCGTTTCTTCGGCTGGGAGCGGGGATCAAAGGGAAGGCCGCTTGACGCAGTTAATCGCACTGGACGAGGCCTATGGAGTCTGCAGGGCAATCGCCAAACGGGAAGCGAAGAATTTCTACTATGCATTTGTAGCGCTGCCTGAGCCGCGGCGAAACGCAATCTGCGCCATCTATGCTTTCATGCGGCAGGCCGACGATCTGGCTGATGACGAGAGCCTTCCGCGTGAGGAACGCCGCCGCCGGCTGGAGCAGTGGCAAGCGGCGTGGCGCGACGTGAGCGAGGGCAGGGAAACAAGCGATCCGGTTTTTGTTGCTGTCTGCGATGCTACGAAGCGATTCGCAATTCCTCATAGTCTGCTCGATGAATTGATTGCAGGAACGACGATGGACTTGAAGCCGGCAGCGGGTGATGCGCCGGATACGTATGCGACATTCACGGACCTTTACCAATACTGCTATCTCGTGGCTTCTGTCGTCGGCCTTGTTTGTATCCGGATCTTCGGCTACACCGATCCTGCCGCGGAGAAACTTGCCGAGGAAACGGGTATCGCGTTTCAACTGACAAACATACTGCGTGACGTCGCCGAGGATGCAGAGCGGAGCCGCGTCTATCTTCCGCTGGAAGACCTAGCCAAACACCATGTCTCGCTTGATGCATTGTTCCATCATGAAAAAGGCGCACCTCCGGCTGCAAATGAGCGTGCGTTGCTTGCCGAAATCGGTCATCGCGCAGAGAAATACTATGGTTCCGCTCAAGCGCTGCTGCCTCTGATCGATCGCGAAAGCCGGCCTGCGATGTGGGTGCTTTTCAAGATCTATCACGGTTTGCTCAAGCGGATTCGCCGCGCGGACTACGATGTGTTCTCGCATTGCATCAGCGTGCCGTTGTTTCAGAAACTTGAAATACTCTCAGTAGGGCTCGTTGGCATGGCCTGGGTGCGACTACGTAAGGTGAGTCCGCGCTGAACGATCGAACGATGATGACGCTTGCGACATAGACCGCAGCAATACTGCCTCACGGAGAATGGAAGAGAAGTTGAGCCTCGCGTCTGAAAAATCGGCGAAGACTGTGACCGTTGTCGGCGGCGGAGTTGCGGGCATGAGTGCGGCTTGTGCGCTGGCCGAGGTGGGTTTTTGCGTGCACCTTGTTGAGCGACGAGGCTACCTTGGCGGCAGAGCTTCGTCGTATTTGCATCCGGGTGTTAATGAAGTGATCGATAACTGCCAGCACGTGCTGTTCGGCTGCTGCACAAATCTGATTGGTTTCTATCGGCGAATCGGCGTCGCGGACCGCATTCACTGGACAAGCGAAATGACCATGATTGAGCCAGGTGGAAGGCGTTCGCCGCTAGGGCCATCGTGGTTGCCTGCGCCGCTGCATGGGCTGCCAAAGCTAATGTTGGCAAACGCATTCACGCTTTCAGACAAGATGGCGCTCGTGCGGGCATTTCGCTCGCTGATGCGGCCCATTCCGCACGACTCGACTGAGAATCTCGGTGCGTGGCTCGTTCGAAACGGCCAGACAAAGGGGGCGATCGAACGATTCTGGCGCCTGGTGATTGCGAGCGCTCTGAATGCGGACCTTGATTCGATTGCCCTGCCATACGCGGCGAAAGTGATTCGCGAGCTATTCATGAACTCGGCGAAGGCGGGCAGCATGGGCATGAGCACCGTGCCTCTGAGCGAGTTGTACGCGGGCGCTTCCGAATATCTCACCAAGCATGATTCCAGCGTTCTCCTCAACACAAATGTGGAATCGGCCACTTGGGACGAGGAGACGTCGCAGTGGTTGATCGCTACACGCACCGGTTCGTTGCAGTCAGAATTTCTGCTGTTTGCGCTGCCCTTTGAAGCTATGCAGAAACTGCTGCCGAACATGCCTCCTGCTGAAGGCGCCGATGTGCTTGTGCGGAAGATCGAGCATCACCAGCACTGGCCCATCTGCAGTGTGCATCTCTGGTTCGATCGCGAGATTACTGAACTGGATCACGCCATCTTGTTGGATGGTGAGGTTCACTGGATGTATAACAAGGGCCGGTTGCAGCCTTGGCGCAAGCTCAAAGGCAGTTATCTGGAATTGGTGATAAGTGCTTCGCGCGCTTTCGCGGCCCTCTCGCGCGAGCAGGCCATCGCATTGGCGGTTAGCGAGTTGGGCGAGTATTTTCCTGCGATCAAGTCGGCTCAGCTGGAGAAGGCTGCGCTGATCAAGGAAATGAGGGCCACGTTTGGCGTGCCGCCCGGAATTGATGAAGCCCGGCCGCTGAGCCGGTCGCCGTGGCCAAATTGTTTTCTCGCAGGGGATTGGATCGCGACAGGTTGGCCTTCCACTATGGAGAGTGGCGCACGCTCGGGACACTTGGCCGCCGAAGCCGTTTGCCACAGCGCAGGAGAACAGCGAACGATCCTCGATCCTGACCTGAAACCGCGCGGACTAATGCGATTCATTCGGTAATAGGTTGAAGGATTCCCGCGTAAAGGCACTTTGCTTCCCACTCTCGTGCGGAAAAGAATTCACCGGTGTGAGATATCAGACCTGTCGGGCCGGGTCGCTCTTCTGACCACTGACCACTGACCACTGGTCCCTGACCCTTGTATTTCAATGCGCCAGAAAATACACGCCAACACAGACCAGTACGGCGGCGGTCCAGCGGCGGCGGTCGACGTTTTCGGCTAGAAAATACTTTGCTGCAATTGCGTTGGTGACCAGCGTCAGCGATGCAGAAGCTGGCGCCACAAGGCTCAGGTTCAGGTGATTGAGCGCGAACAAAAGCGAGAAGAACGCCAGCGCCAGAAAGCCGACACCCGCATAAAACCTGGGGCACGTCACAACGGCGCGAATAGCACCCTTCATTCCCGAGTGAGCACGAATGTCGTCGAGGTCGCCGATGGATTTCATCGCCGAGGCGGTAAGCACTTCGCCGGTCGTGGAGCAAAGCACGATGGCGGCGATCATGGCCGCGGCTGCCCAGGGTCCGGATGTGGGAGCGGTGAGGAGCATCGTCATCGGACTGGCTCCTCTGCGATCTCTTCTTCGGAGGGCGTGTTCTGATTCTCGCCCGAAGGCTTCTCGGTCAATGACGGACCATGTGCCACGAAGCCCACGCCGATGGTGATGAGTGCAATGCCGGCCCATCGTTGCAGAGAGATCGGCTCGTGCAACCAGAAGCGCGCAAATAGCGCGACAATGACGTTGCCGAAAGCGGTGGCAGGCAACACATAGGTGAGATCGGCCCAGGAGAGAGCTGTGAGGTAGCTTGCAAAAAATCCGATGAGCAGAGCGATTCCGGCGGCGATCCAGGGAGTGAATACGGCGGCTATCAGCGACAAAGGATGAGCAAGTGAAATGGGCGGCAGGGAAGTCATGCCGCGGGAAAGGCACGTGTCGCCCAAGGGCGCGCAGAGCGCGACGAGCCCCAGGATCATGTATTGTCGCGGCGTAGGTCTGGAGTGCGCCATCAGTGTCTAGAGTGCGGCAAGAAAGAAGGGCGGACGCAATGCGCCGCCCTCGATTGAAGTCATGCGGGACAAGCTATGCGCCTGCGCCCACCGTAGCTGGCGGATCGGCCTTTTGGCTTCGCGAATCCTTGACCATCTTGTTGCGCTGTGCGCGCAGCTTGAGGAATGCTTTGGCTTCGACGTAAAGCCGGGGCAAATCGCGATTCACAAATGCCTTCCAGACGACACGGAAAGCAGCCTTGGGCCGGAAATAGTATTCGTCGTAGAAACGATGCACCATCTCGAGCACGTAGTCGGTAGGCAGTCCCGGATACTCGATGTGAGCCATCTGGTGTCCGCCCTCGTCACTCATGGCCGCCGTGTTGACGATGAAGCCGTTAGCCTTGGCGTAATCATAAAACTCGGTGCCGGGATATGCGTGTGCGATTGAGACCTGAATCGTTTCGACGTCAAGCGTCTTGGCGAAGTTGATCGTGTTACGGATCGACTCCTTGGTTTCGCCGGGCAATCCAAGAATGAAGTCGCCGTGAATGGTAAGTCCGAGGTCGTGGCAATCCTTTGCAAAGGCCCGCGCGCGTTCAACGGTGGCGCCCTTCTTGATGTTCTTGAGAATCTGCGGATCGCCGGACTCGAAGCCCACGATCAGCAGGCGGCATCCGGCTTCTTTCATCGCCTTGAGCGTGTCGTAGTCAGTGGTCACACGCGAGGTGCAGCTCCAAGTCAGGTTAAGCGGCTTCAGTTTTTCGCAAAGCTCGATGGTGCGAGCCTTCTGAATGTTGAAGGTGTCGTCGTCAAAGAAGAATTCCTTGACATCGGGAAAGTTTTCCTTCGCCCACTTCAATTCCGCAGCTACGTCGTCGGTGGAGCGCTTGCGCCAGGCGTGTCCGCTGAGTGTCTGCGGCCACAGGCAGAACGTGCATTGCGCCGGGCAACCACGCGTGGAGTAAAGCGCGATGTAGGGATTGAGCAGGAAGGGAACGTTGTAGCGCGTCACATCCATGTCGCGCTTGTAAATCTTCGTTGCCCACGGCATCGCATCCAAGTCCTCGATCTGGGGACGATCGGGGTTGTGAACGACTTTGCCGTCCTTTTTGTAGCTGATTCCAAGAATCTCATTGAGCGGCTTACCCTGGGCAAACTCGACGACCGAGTAGTCGAACTCGCGGCGGCAAATGAAGTCAAGCGCCGAGCATTCGTTGAGTGCCTTATCGGGAGCCGTGGTTACCGGGGGTCCAACGAACGCGATGCGGATCGAGGAGTTCGCCGCTTTGATCGCTTCGGCGAGGCGCTGATCGCCCTCCCAGCCCACGGTTGAGGTGAAGAGCACGAGGAATTCGTAGTCCTTGCAAATCTTGATCGTTTCCTCGGCTGAGACGTGGTGCGGGGGTGCATCGAGCAGCCGCGAGCCCTCCAGCAGGCCAGCCGGGTAAGCAAGCCAAACCGGGTACCAGTAAGACTCAATCTCGCGCGTTGCAGGCCATCGCGAGCTCGCCCCACCGTCAAAATTTTCAAACGAAGGTGGGTTCAGGAGAAGCGTTTTCAAAGGCATAGGCATCCCTTTAATTCTAACATCGAGCAACTTTTTAGACCGGTTGACGGTGTGTATAGACGTGGTTACTTGGCGTGCAATTCGTGGAGCCAGTCTTCCATGTGGCCCAGCGCACGAAGAAGTCCGAGGCGTGCTTTGGAGAGCTCAAATCCGGCATCTAGCGCATCCTGAAGCCTTTGGCTCTCGTCGATGCGGGCCAATTGCTCGGCTTTGGGGGTAAGCTGTGGCTGCGAGCTCGGCCCGGCACCAGTTCCGTTCCCTAACTCCAATTGTGTCAACACCGTTTTGAGGTGGTCGCTCGCGATCTGTTGTTTTAGACTGGCAATCTCGGCTTGGGTATCGAGTTCACGAATACTGCCGCTCAGTTCTGCAATCTGCAGCTCGTTTTGTTTTTCCGCCTGCTCAGCCTCAACCGTTGCGCGCAATGCATCAGCTGCGGACTCATGCGCTTTGGCGCGATGGCTCATGTCGAAGATGGGTATCTGAATGGCAATCCCCGAGCTGAAATTGTTTGCCGGCAGGGGATGAGCGAAGAAGAAATTCACGTTATTGAGAATGGTGGTATTTCGGTTGTACTGCGCGATGAAGCTGAGCTGGGGCAGAAAATTGACCTCCTGATCGCCCTTTGCTGACTGCAATCTCGAGCGCGCAATTAATTGCGCCGACTGAATTCCCGCGAGGCCATGTTGAGCCTCGTCGCCATGAACCTGCGGTACCTCGGGAATGCTCGCGTGGTCGGGCGTAATTGAACCCACCGGCAAGCCCGTAAGGTTCGCGAGTTGTTTGGCCAGAGTTGCCTCGCGTCCTTCCAACTGCAGCCGTTTCAGTTTCAGTTGAGCGGCGGTGAGCTTAGCCTGGAGGAGTTCGCTGAGCGGATCGACACCTGCCTCGCAGCGTTCCTGTTCGATCGCGACTAATCGGCTGGCAAGATTTTCCTGCTGGTGCGCGGCGTCGAGTTCCCGCCTAACTGTGTCGAGCTCGATATACGCGGTCGACGCGTCGAGCGCGACCTGCTCCCGCGCATCTTTCAATCTCGCGGACGCGGCCAATTGTCCAAGGCGTGCCGCATTGATGTAGCGCTTCTGGGGAACGCTGAAGACCAGGGACTGAACCGTAGCGTTCCAAATCGACGGCGGAGACCCGGTGAACCCAACTTCAGGAAACGCGGGAAGGCCTGTGCTGAATTGCAGAGAAGGAATGATGACGTCTCTGCTCTCCGCCAAAACTGAGCCGGCCTTATCCACGTCGGCCTGCGCAGCTCTGACCTGCGTGCTGTTGCGACGAGCTAGGTCAACCACTGTGCCGAGCGAGACCTGCGAGCTTAGCATCGCCGGAGAAACTGCCATGGCCACGGCGATGAGCAAGGTTGCACTCGCATTGCGCGAATTGTTCACGATCGTCACGGATTCTTTTCCGATCAAAACTTCAGTGCCAAGGCTGGTTTGTAGTCATGCGCAAGCTGCAAGGCCGCAGCGCGTTCCTGCCACGCGCCAGGAACGTCGCCGATTTGAGCCTTTATGCGGGCAAGGCGCGTATGCGCTTCAAATGCCGGTGCTTCCTCGGTCTTTGAATTGCCTGTCAGATATTCTTCAAGCATTTTCGCCGCGAGGCTGAGGTTTATATGTCCTCGGCTCAAAATCGATGCGCCATTGTAGAGAGCAACTCCAGCGTGTTTGTCCCGCTGGGCGGCTTTGTAGCCGCTCTGCACTGCGGCTTCCATGTCGGTCCAGCGCTCATGCTTGCGGTAAAAGCTGGCAAGCGTCATCCACTCGAATGAAGGATGCTCACCGACGGTAATGGCCTGCTTGTATTCTTGTTCGGCTGTACCTAAATCTTTTCGGCTTTCGGCGATGCGGCCTCGCAATTGATGCGCCCTTGCGGCATCGATCTTCTCCATCTGTGCAACGAGGCGTTCCGCCTTATCGGTTCCGCCTCCGACAACACCGGGAGCCGAAGTGTAGAACTCGCCGAGATCTGCTATCGCCTCCGCGTTGTGCGGATCGAGGATTACGGCTTGCTCAAACTCCGCGCGCGTGCGCTTTGCCAACGAATAGGCTGCCATGAACGAAGCGTTGTCTGCTTTCTCGCCGAGTGCTCTGCCGAGCCATAGATGGTTGACTGCGTTCTGGCTGTCGAGGTGAACCGCCTGTTCACATTCGCCGGTCGCCTCATCCCACCGCTCAAGAGTGAAAAAGACGCGGCACTTGAGGTTGCGCGATTCGGCCGATGGAGGCAGGGAACTCAGCAGGGAGAGAGCCTTGTCGGCTTCGCCATCCTGCAGAGCAGCCTTCGCCGGGGCGAGCGCATCCTTTGGAGTTTGCGCCACCGCTGTTGCCAGGGTTGCCAGAAGCAAGCCCATCTTGAGAGCTTTTCTCACCGCAGTCTCTTGATAGCGACGCCCTCTTGCAGGGGCTGTCCGGTCGTTGTTCCCGTGGCTACCCAGTCCCCGTCATTCAGCCCGGAGAGTATAACCACCTGGGTGAGGTTGAGCGTTCCTATCACAACCGGGGTTCGCTTCAACTCGTCATTCACGATTTTATAAACGTAGGACTTGCCGTTTTCAGAGTGCAGTGCTTCTCGAGGCACAGTGAGAACGTTGGGTTCGCTCGAAGTTGTGACCGTGACCGTCACATTGGTATCGGGAAGCAATTGGCCATCGACGTCGTCCACGTGGATGAGAACTTCACCCACGTTGCGAGTGCCGTAGGTGATGACGGTGACAGGGGTGCGCTCGATGTGTCCGTGCCAGAGCACGCCTTGCTTGGCGTCCCACTTGATTAGGATTTGCTGGCCTACTGCCAAGCGTCCAATTTCAGGTTCATCAAAGTAGGCACGCACGCGTTCGTGGTGCAGGTCGGCCATTTGCATCAGGAGCTTTCCGGCCTCGGTGAACTCGGTGGCGCCTGTGTTCAAGCTGTATACTGTGCCGTCGATCGGTGCGCGTACTGAGGTTTGCGCAAGGACTTGTCGTGCGGCCTGGCGATTGGCTTCAGCGTCGGCGAGCGCAGCTTTTGCCCGGGCAACGTCTGCGGATGAATAGCGTGTTTGCGCGGTCTGCTCAGAAGCATGGAGATTCGCCTCGGCGGTGGCCAATCGCTGCCGTGCTCCGGCCACTTCGCTCTGCGATGCTGCTCCAGTGGCGCTGAGTTTGATCAGCGCATCGAGATCCCTCTGTGCTTGGTCGTGTTCAAGGCGGTTGCGCGCCAATTCGGCCGCTACGCCTTGCCGCTGCTCCACGGTCCCGTTTTCAGTGGTCGATTCCAGGACGGCCTGCGCAGCTTTGACGCCGCTTTCGGCGCTGGCCACCTTGGCGCGGGCTTCAACGTCATCCATCACAATCAAAAGCTTGCCTTCCGCGACCTGGTCTCCGGGACGCACATATACAGCCCTGACGATCGCTGAGACTGGGCTATGGAGTTCGATGTTCTTCTCCGGCTCTACTCGGCCGTTGGTGCTGATTGTGCTTTGCAGCGATTGATGAGAGGCTTGTGCGGCACGAACGGGCAAATGCTCCCGGGTGAGGGAACGAACGGAGAAAAACACCGCTACCAGGACGACTGCTACGCCACCCCAAAGCAAACGACGGTCCAATTGCTTTCTTTCCTTAATCATGCATGCGACCAGAGTCAGTATATAAGACTCAGTAAGGTGCCCTTGAGGAGCAGAAAAATGCAGATGTCTGGGAACGGATGTGCCCTGAGCACAACATTTCGATGCAAACTTTGATTGAATTCACCCCGGACCACAGATGAATGCTGCGCAAGTACAATAAGGCCATGGCACAGGAACTGCGGACACAGGAACCGCCGAAACAAGAACCGCGCTACACCGACGATCACGCGAAGGCGGGACTGGATTTTGACTTCCCTGCAATCGAGACCTGGCAGAATCAGTTTCCGGGTTACGAGATCCTGGTCGACGACCCGGAGCTGACCTCGGTCTGCCCGAAGACGGGGCTGCCGGATTTTGGCGCCTTGACCATCCGTTACATGCCTCTTGATCGCTGTCTCGAGTTGAAATCGCTCAAGGAGTACCTTTTTTCCTACCGCAACCTTGGTATCTTTCAGGAGAACATCGTCAACCAGGTCCTAGAGGATGTGGTAAAGGCCTGCGAGCCAGCCTGGGCAGTGGTGCGGGGCGAGTTTCGCCCGCGCGGCGGTATTGCTACGACGATCGAGGCACGCTGGCCGCGGCCAACGACGTAAAGCTGCTCGTAGCGACTCGGTGTGATATTCATAGGTCGCGCACGATTCTCGAGTTCGAAAACGATTGCGGCTATCGCTACCTACTTCCCGATCCCGCTTAAGCCCCGCCCTGGCGACGCTGCTGCTGCTCATCGCGCTCAATCTTCTCAACTACATTGACCGCTACATCCTGCCCGGCGAACTGTCGCTGATCCAGGACGAGTTTCACGCCACGCGCCAACAAATGGGTGCGTTGACCACGGCAATGTTTTTTGTGTACATGCTCGTGGCGCCGCTTACAGGCTGGCTGGGAGACCGTTTTCCGCGAAAGCCTCTCATCGTTGGGGGCGCGATTCTTTGGAGCCTCGCCACGCTCAGCACGGCGTGGGTTCACAGCTACTGGACGCTCTATGTTCGCCACGCCGTCGTCGGAATCGGTGAGGCTACGTTCGGCATTTTCGCACCGGCTGTGATCGCCGACTTTTATCCCGAGCGGGACCGCAACCGGGTGCTCTCGATTTTTTACGTAGCTATTCCGGTGGGCGCCGCTCTCGGTTACGTCGCGGGCGGCCAGATCGGCTCGATGTGGGGATGGAGAGCACCTTTCTTCGTTTGTGCCATCCCGGGCTTTGTCGTCGCCGCGCTTTTTATCTGGCTGGGGCATGAGCCGGAAAGGGGATCAAACGACCACATCAAGCCCACCGCGGATCGCTCCACTGTGCTGGGATTGCTCCGCAATCCGGCTTATCTCACGGCCACGTTTGGACTGGCGGAGTTGACATTTGCGATGGGCGGGATTTCGAACTTTATGCCGGACTTCCTGCACGATTCGATTGGGCTCACGGTGTCACGCGCCAGCCAGATCGCGGGCGCGAGCACCGTAATCGACGGCATCATCGGAACCGCTGTGGGGGGGTGGCTGGCGCAGCGTTGGCTTCGCACCAACCACCGCGCACTCTACCTGCTGTCGTTCTGGAGCGTCGCTCTAACACTGCCGTTTGGCGTGCTCTTGTTTTTTGGGCCGAGCAAGTGGGCCGTGCCGTCGCTGTTTGCCGCGGAGTTTTTCTTGTTCCTCAACACTGGGCCGCTGAACACGGCGATTGTGAACTCGGTCTCGGCGCCGGTTCGCGCTACGGCCGTTTCGTTCAATCTTTTCTTCATTCACTTTTTTGGCGACACGTTCTCGCCCCAGATCATCGGCGCGATTTCGGATCGGTCGACATTGCGGATCGGCCTTGGATCCACGCTCATCTTCCTCGTGATCTCGTGTGCGATTCTGTGGATCGGAGCGCGGTTTGCTCCCCCACTGTCGGAAACGTCGTAGCGGAATTGACGGCTTCAAACATCGCTGATAGGCTTGTTTACTTCCTGGTACCCCCCACCCATACTCTGTAAGCAAGTTACTTCGATTCATGGGCTTACAGACAGGGTACCGCTGCAAGTTCCTCTTATCAAAATAACTTGGCTGCAGAGTCCTCTCGGGCAAGGACTTACGGCGCTTTTTTTGGGGCGATTTGCGCCTTTTGTTTCGCATTGCGGTATTGATATCCGGCATGAACGTGCAGGCAGTGATGCTTCCAGGCTCGATCTCCAACTTCCAGTGTGCGCCGAGGGACGGAAATAATCTGCAAAAGGAAAGCGATGGGGTGAAGAGACCGGCGAACTTCCAAGGGAATCGGACCGGATTTACCTTCTGTGGTGTTGCCGGAGTTCTGCGAATGTGGCGATGAATCCGTACGGGTCGGTGATACTGACTCTGGGGATGACTCTGACAATACATATCTTGGCCATTGTCAGTTGGCTACTGGCGCTTGGCTGGTTGTGGCAGGCGGCGGCGGCGCTGCGCGGAATGCCGCAGTTGCCGGACCTGACTTGCATCGATCCGGAGTCACTGCCTGCGCTTCCTGCTTGCGACGGACCGGATCTCACGGTCATTGTTCCCGCCCTGAATGAGGAGAAATCGATCGAAGCTACGCTGCGATCGTTGCTGGCATCGTCGGGCGTGCGCCTTCAAATCATCGCGGTAGACGATCGCTCGACCGACAGCACGGGAATCAAGATGGACACGATTGCAGCAGAGGCATTGGGTGGTAACTATTCGCACTGCCTGCAGGTGATTCACATCAACAGTTTGCCCGCAGGATGGCTGGGCAAGCCTCACGCCATGTCGATCGCGGCGCAGCAGGCGACCGCGCCGTGGCTTCTATTTACCGATGGGGACGTGTTGTTTGAACCTCGGGCCCTCGAATTGGCGATGCGTGAGGCTGTTGCTCTCGAGGCTGATCATTTCGTTCTGATGCCGACGGCAATTCAAAAAATGGCAGGCGAGAGGGCTGTGCTGGCCGCGATGCAGGCGATTGCACAATGGGCCGTTCGACTCTGGAAAGTTACAGATCCTAAAGCGAGGGACTCGATCGGTGTTGGAGGCTTCAACATGCTGCGTCGAGATGTCTATGCGCAGATCGGTGGATTCGAGGCACTGCGAATGGAGGTTCTCGAAGATTTGCGCCTGGGGTGGCTAATCAAGCGCGCAGGGTACAAACAGCGAGCCGTTCTTGGACCGGAACTGGTGCGGGTTCGCTGGATGAAGGGCACTTTTGCTGTCGTAGGTCTTATGGAGAAGAATGCCTTCGCCGCCTTCCGCTACCGCGTTGGGTTCACCGCGCTCGCTTGCGCCGGACTCGCTCTCTATCCGATTGTGACGGTAGGGGCGCTCGCTCATGGAGGATGGTTGCTGGCGCCGGCGGTTGCGATGCACTTCGCAATCGGCACGGTCTATCTTGCCGATCGTAGGCTTACTCAGGTTTCGCCGTGGCACGTGATTTTGTTTGCACCCGCTACGGCGCTGGTGACGTATGCAATCCTCCGCTCGATGATTCTCGCGCTGGTCCGAAATGGCATCGTCTGGCGCGGAACGCGCTACTCGCTGAGCGAACTGCGCCGCCACGCAGGCAATGGCTGGTAGAAGCTGCTACTTTTGCGCTTGCGGTTTGTTGAGCGGTTCCTGATCGCGTGTATTCATAAAGCCTCGATGGCCGCCATGCGGGCGCAGATTTGGGTCGCTGATCGGCGGCCTGCTCTGGTCGCCTGAGAATCCATGCAAGAGCTTGGGATTGGGCTGGAATTTTGGTGGCCCGCCATAAAACTGCCGCGCGTGACTCAACACCAATCCAGCGCGCCCGTGCATCGGTCGCACGATTCCTCGCACATGCACATCCGTGCCGCGATATCGGCGCAGCTCGCCGACTTCTTCGCGATCGTCCTTGCGGCTCACGATGGTAAATCTGCATTGTTCGTCGGGCGTGTCGGGCGTGCAGATGTCGAGAAAGCGTGTTCCATCCGGCAGTTCGACGACGTCGTAGACATGCGCCTTGACGCAGACATCTTTGTTGACGAGCTTGCCGGCCGCATCGGCAGAGATACATGGCTTTGCGTGACCGGCAAATGCCAGAGCAGGGCACAACACGAGTGTCAGCCAAATTGACCGCATCGCTTCTCTTTTCCGGGGAATATATCGAGATTACGCCTGAACGGCAGGCAAGGGAAGTGCGCGCCGGGAGTCAGTACGAATACCGATTCCTAGCCTCTCGTCTCCGCAGTCACCGCGTACCGACTAGCTCTTCGCTCTTCGCGCCCTGGCCGTAGTGGCTCTCAACGTAGCGGTCGAGAATCTGCTTGAACTCCGCAACTATGCCGTCGCCGCGCAAGGTCGTTGCGAGTTTTCCATCAACGTAGACGGGCGCAACCGGATCCTCAAACGTGCCGGGAAGGCTGATGCCAAGATTTGCGTGCTTCGATTCGCCGGGACCGTTGACCACGCATCCCATCACCGCCAGCTTCAGCTCTTCAACGCCGGGGTAGGTCTTGCGCCACTCCGGCATTGAGGTGCGCAGATAGCTTTGAATCTGCTCTGCCAGTTCCTGGAAGTACGTGCTCGTGGTGCGGCCGCAACCGGGGCAACTTGTCACCTGGGGCATGAAGCTGCGAATCGAGAGCGACTGCAGAATCTGCTGCGCGGCCAAAACCTCTTCCGTGCGGTCGCCGCCTGGTTTGGGGGTCAGGCTCACTCGAATCGTGTCGCCGATACCGGCGAGCAGTAGCGGAGCCAGACCCGCTGTGGAAGCGATCAAGCCCTTCGATCCCATTCCCGCCTCGGTTAGGCCAAGGTGGAGCGGATAACTGCAGCGGGCGGCCAGGTTGGTGTAGACGTCGATCAGATCGCGGACTCCGCTCACTTTGGCCGAGAGAATAATTTGGTCAGGCCGCAGCCCATAGCGTTCTGCGGCTTGAGCTGACTCGATAGCACTCACCACCATCGCTTCCATCATCACGTCACGCGCGGGCAGCGGATCGACCAACTTGCTGTTCTGATCCATCATGCGGGTCAGCAGTGCCTGATCGAGCGAGCCCCAATTGACGCCGATACGAACGGGTTTCTGGTTTTCGACCGCGCACTCGACCATGACCTGAAAGTTGTCGTTGTCCTTCTTGCCGATCGACGCATTGCCGGGGTTGATACGGTATTTGGAAAGAGCCCGTGCGGTGGCGGGATACTTCTTGAGCAGCAGGTGTCCATTGTAGTGAAAATCGCCCACGATGGGTACGTGAATGCCGCGCGCCTCAAGCCCCTCGACGATATGCGGAACAGCGGCGGCGGCTTCCTCGTTGTTGACGGTGACACGGACGATCTCAGAACCGGCCATGGCCAATGCCGCCACTTGTTCGATGGTGCCCGCAACGTCCGCGGTGTCGGTGTTGGTCATCGACTGCACAACGACGGGGACCTCCCAGCCGACGCGAACATGGCCGATCTTGACGGTAGGAGTCTTCCTGCGCTGGATTTCCGGCATAACGACCTCATCCCCAGTTTACCTGTTTCGCCACTTTTGTTGGAAGTTCCTCGAGCCTTCCCATGCCCGAGAGCGGTTCTCCAATTTTTATGTAGCATCTCAAGTTCCGTACAAGGTGGCTTTTTCTTGAGGAAAAAGCCACTTAGCGACAACGCTTCGCTATACACCAATTGGAGAACCGCTATAACGCCGTTTCGAATCAGGCAGAACGCGCGCCCCTGACGCCCGACGTCTGCCCCGCAAGTCCCTGAAACACAGGGAAGTGCCATTCGCCTGAGGTGGTCGCAACCGGGTACAATTTGAGCATGTTGTCACGTCGTATTCTCCGCTTTTCCATGACTGTCGTCGCCCTGTTGCTTGTCACCTCCTTGAGTCTTTCCGCGCAGGAGACGAAGCGCCGTGGTCGCAAATACAAGTCTCCGCCGCCTACCGCTCGCATCGAGGTGACCATTCTTCGCGACATCGATGCCAAGCCGATCGAGAACGCCTCGGTCATCTTTCACCTGGTTGGGGACCAGGGCAACATGGAGTTGAAGACCAACGAGGACGGGAAGACGATGATCGACGTGCTTCCCATCGGTTCGACGATCAGACTCCAGGTGCTGGCCAAGGGGTTCCAGACCTTTGGCGAGGACTACAAGGTCGACAAGGCCATGCTGAACCTCGGAGTGAGGCTGAAGCGCCCAGGCGAGCAGTACTCCATCTACAAAGAACACGACCAAAAGGCGGAAAACGGAACCGGTTCTGACAAGGACAAAGCTGCTGATCCGGCAAAGGATGCGAGCCCGAAAGATCCGGCGCCAACCGATCCAACAAAGGACAAGCCCGCCGATCCTGCTCCACAGCCGCACTAAAAACGGCTCGCCAGTGATTGTGCCGTAGCTATGGATGGGCGCTGTGAAAGGATCTGAGAAGCCCTGCTATGCCTGACCAACCTCTCAGCGGCAAATCGGCACTTGTCACTGGGGGCGCTCGGCGCATTGGCAGGCAGATCGCGCTGACCCTGGCAAGCGCGGGCGCAGATGTCACGATTACGTATCGCGCCTCCGAGGCCGAAGCAGAACAGACCACCAAAGCAATTGAGGCGTTGGGCCGTAGCGCGTTGGCAGTGCAGTGCGATGTGCGTTCTGAAGTCGCGGTACGCGATGCGGTTGGCGCCGCACTCGCATTTCACGGCCGGCTGGACCTGCTGGTCAATAACGCCGCGGTATTCGAATCTGCACCGCTTGACCAGATCACCCTAGCGCAATGGGATGAGGTTTTCGAAACCAACGCCCGCGGTCCGTTTCTCGTAGCGAGAGAAGCTTTGCCGCATCTGCGCGCTAATGGTGGGCGGATAGTAAACATCGGCTCGCTGGGTGGAGTTCACGCCTGGGCTGGACACGCTCACTACTGCTCCTCCAAGGCTGCATTGCACATGCTCACGCAGGCCATGGCCAAGGCATTTGCCCCTGAAGTCAGTGTGAACTGCGTTGCTCCCGGTTGGATCGAGTTGGAAGAGGACAACGCCGAGATGGCCGCGCGCTTTGCAGCCAAAACGCCGATGCAGCGGAACGGAACAGCGGAAGAAGTGGCCCGAGCCGTGCTCTTTTTCGCCAGCGGCCCGAGCTTTGTGACCGGTCAGATTTTGGCTGTCGATGGCGGGCTGGGCCTATAGCGGTTCTCCAATTGGCGTATAGCGAAGCGATGTCGCTAAGTGGCTTTTTCCTCAAGAAAACGCCACCTTGTATGGAACTGGAGATGCCACATAGAAATTGGAGAACCGCTCTAGCACAAGGCTATCCGCGAGAAAACAGGCGTCCCCAAAAGCTCTTACCCTCAGCTTTCCCATTGGCCCCGGCGTCGCCGTTTGACCGTCGGCCATTGCGCTGCCCAGAGGGGTCAAAGACGAGGGGAACATTGTCCCAAAGTCCAATCGGTTCGGGCTGCGGGGGCCACTTGGCCCCGTCGACGGCGGCCTCGGGATTGCGGACATACAGCCGGTGCGCTGTTTCCTCTCCGGCTTGCTTGGCCACATAGTCATAGCCCTTCTTCAGGTGCAGCGGTCTCCACTCAGGGTGGTGAGCATCGCTGGCCAGAAAATGAATCCAGTTGCGCTCGAGCAGCGCATCCGCGAACCCTTTGGCCGCTTTACCAAATCGTCCGTAAAGAGATGCGGAGGTCACCTGGACGAGACATCCTTCCCTCATCATGTCGGCCAGCAAATCGGGATTTCGTTGCAGCGCGGGGTTCCGCTCAGGATGAGTGATGATGAGCGTGTAGCCGGCCTTGCGCAGCTTGCTGAGCGAGCTGGTCAACTGCGGAGAGATCAGCATGTCGGGGAATTCGATGAGCAAATAGCCCTTGCCGTCGATCGAGTACTTCAAAGGGTGAGTCTGCGCTTCTTCGATGTTGGCGGCGTTCATATGGAAATCGCAGCCCAGGCTCAGTTGGACAACACCATTCAGTTTCTCGCGCAGCTCCGCGAGGTGGGCCCCAATAAGCGACGCCTGGTATGGATAATTTTCGCTGGCGTGAGGCGAGCAAACGATATGGGTTACACCCTCGGCCGCGGCTCCGCGCGCCATCTCCAGAGACGTCTGCAAATCGGGAGACCCATCGTCCACTCCGTATATGAGGTGTGTGTGGATGTCGATCATCGAAACGCAAAATCCTTTTCCGGCAGTGCCCGCTAGCGAGTGGCCAAGGCCTCGATCATGGACGCGAAGATCTTCCAGCCGTCTGCCGACCCGAGAAGCTTTTCGCTTGACCGGTCTGGATGCGGCATCATTCCTAATACGTTCCGATTCGCATTCAGGATTCCCGCAACATTGCTTAATGAGCCATTTGGATTGGCTTCCGCAGTGATCTCGCCTGCAGGCGTTGCATATCGAAAGGCAATCCGATCTTCGTCTTCCAGGCGCTTCAGCTCCTCGGGAGTGCAAAAATAATTACCCTCCATGTGGCCGATCGGGATCTGAAGCACTTCACCCTTCAACAGCTGGTTTGTAAACGGACTGTCGGAAGTTTCAACGCGGAGATGCACCTGTTTGCAGATGTACTTGAGCCCGGCATTGCGCATCAGCGCTCCAGGCAGCAGCCCGGATTCAGCCAGTATCTGGAATCCGTTGCAGATGCCGAGTACGAGCCCTCCACCTGCCGCAAAGCGCTGAACCGCCTGCATGACAGGAGAGAACCGCGCGATGGCCCCGGTGCGAAGATAGTCGCCGTAAGCAAAGCCGCCAGGGACAAGGACTGCGTCGACTCCGGCCAGGTCCTCAGAATCGTGCCACAGAAAAGTGACTGGCTGGTGAGCGATTTCGGCAATCACATTGTAGGTGTCGTGATCGCAGTTTGAGCCCGGAAAGACCAGTACCCCGAATTTCATGCTTTTAGGTTAGCAGTTTGTGCTGAGGAAAGCTGGTCACTTTAGCCTGCGCGGAATCTGTTTTGCATCCCAGCCAAAAGCACCAGAGAATCGGGGGCTTCGGTCTATGAGAGAACAGCCTGTCGCATTCGGCGATGCGAATCCCCGGCAAACTTATGCTGGAAGAGCCGCGTGAAGGGCAGACCGAGCCACGCAAAATTATCCCGAGGCCGCGACACCGCCTCCAATTCGTACCAGACGCCGCCGTCCTCCGGGTCAAATCTAAGCAAGAAACGCTCTTCGCCTTCTTCGACGTGCATCGGGGTCGTTGCATACACAAAACCGAGAGACGTCGCAGACCGCTCCGCCTCGACAATCCGGCTCAGATTCAGCGACCACAGACCGAGCGTTTGTGCCTCGACTGCGACAATCTGGCCAACATCGATCGACGCCGACGGGTTCACAACCCGCACCCAGCCCAGGTCAAACTGAGCCCAGCTCTCGAACGCGCGCGAGGCCATTCTGAACGCCAACTCGCCGTGACCGATGCACGTGCGCGAATAATCATGTGCGAAGAGGAAGGGAAGTTTTCGCGCTTTCAACCCACTGCGCAGCGACAGGAATCGAGAGGCTCCAGGCAAAGGCGCAACGGCGGCCGAGACCGTGCCTATGATCTCAGCCGCCGAAGGTTTCGTCAGACAAAACACAGCCTCAGTATGCCAGTTGCAGCTCCAGCCCCTTGCCATCGTCGCTTACGAGGGCCGTAATGCGATGGTGTTCCGCTTCAAATCCGGCGGAGACCTGAGCTGCTCCCGCGCCGTTCAAAGCGGAGACTGAAGCCGAGGTAGCGGGTTTCGATGCACCGTAGACTTCAATGGATAGAAGCTTCCACCATGGCTCATATGTGCCCTCACGTGGCGCGACGGTCACGATGAGCCCTTGGGGAGTGAGCCTGCAGGCGAACTGTGCCCGCAAGAAGGCACCCTTCTTGAATTCAAAGCTGACCCCATCGTCCAGATAGAGGCTTCCTCCGCAGTCAGAACCACTCGCCGTGGGTGGATACACCCTCAGAGTAAGCGGCCCTTGCGGCTTTTCATCTGTGCTTTGAACCAGCGGCTGTTCCGGCACGATAGCTCCTGCGCGGACAAACACCGGCAGCGTATCCAGGGTTCGATGAATGTGAACCTCTGATTGCGCAATTGGTGCATTATCAATACCTTTGCGTCCGGAACTTCCTTCAATTCTTGAACCTGTCCAATAGTCGTACCACCCAACCGGCGGCAGTGCTACCGAGTAGGTGTCCAACTCATCGGGATAAGGACTTTGGGATACCAGCAGGTCTGGACCCAGCAGGAATGCGTTACCGGTGCCCAAATCGAGCGGCTCCTTGTCGGCTGCTCCCTCTGGAAATTCCAGAAAGAGCGGCCGCATGATCGGCAATCCTGTCCGGCTCATCTCTTCGGTTGTCGTGTAGATATACGGCAACAGCCTATAGCGCTCCTCAATGTAGCGGCGGCGCAGGCTGAGATCCTCTGGCGTGCCATTTTCCCACGGCTCCTGCGGATGTGTGCCCACGGCCGTATGATCGCGGTCGATTGGATGGAATGCCGCAACCTCGAGCCAGCGCGTGAGCAGCTCTGGCTGCGGCGATCCCGCGAAACCGCCGACATCTGCCCCGGCCATGCTGAATCCGCTCAGTCCAAGATTCACCAGTTGCGGCGTGGTCTGCCGAAGATGGTTCCAGGTGCTCGAATTGTCGCCGGACCACGTGGCGGAATATCGCTGCCCGCCGGCATAGCTGGCGCGCGTCATCACAAATGGCCGGGTGTCGGGTTGCAGTTTCAGCAGCCCTTCGTAAGTGCCACGAGTATTCTGCATCCCGAAGACGTTATGGATTTCAAGATGGCTCGCCACCCGAGGAGCAAACCCCGGCTCGTCGATTCGATGTTGAATATCGTCGGGCATCGTCTTCGATGGCACCAGAAAGATTGCCGGCTCATTCATGTCATTCCAGAATCCGGCGATGCCCTTGCTCACGAAATCCGCGTAGAGCGTTCCCCACCACTCGCGCGAGGCTTTCTGCGTGAAGTCAGGAAACACGGCTTTGCCGGGCCAAACCACTCCAACATAAGTGGAGCCGTCGGGTTTCTTGACGAAGTGGTCGCCTGCCGCCCCTTCGTCATAAGGTTTGTAGCCAATGTTGGGCTGGTCGGCAATGTGCAGATCGGTAATCACCACCGTATGCAGATGCTGCGCCCGCAGATCCTTGATCATCTGGTCGAAGTGCGGAAAGCGCTCCGGGTCCACGGTGAATGGGCGATTCTTGAGCTGGTAGTCGATGTCCAGCCAGATCACGTCCGCCGGAATCCGCTCGCTGCGCAGACGGTCTGCGATGCGACGCACTTCGGCCTCGGGAAAGTAGCTGTACCGAGACTGCTGGTAGCCCAGCGACCAAAGCGGTGGCATCGGAGTTGTTCCCGTTAACCACGCCCAGGTCTGCACCACGGTCTTTGGCTCTGGCCCGTAAAGGATATATATTTCCAGCGGCCCGCCCTCCGATCCAAAAGAGTAGCCGTCGCGATATTCCTTGTTGAAGTCGAAGCTCGCGCGCCACGTGTTGTCGAGGAAAATTCCCGCAGAGACTCCCTTGTGAAATGTAATGAAGTAGGGAATCGACTTGTAGATCGGGTCAGTCGACTCCTGCCAGCCGAACGCGTCGGTATTCCAATCGACGAACGCTTCGTTGCGACGATCGAGCGGGCCTGGCTTATCGCCGAGGCCGAAGTAGTGCTCGTCCGAAGGCGACTTCATATACACGCGGAAGGACGCGCCGTGATATTCAATTGGCCTTTCCGGCAGACTCTCCGCGATGACGTGGCCGGCAAAGTCGGTCACGATCAGACCGAATGGATCTTTGTGAACGGCGACGTGCAATTTTGCCGTCTTGAATCCAACAGCGCTTGAGTTGGATTCAGGCGTCACATTCACGGTAGAGGTTCTTGCAGCCGGCAGCACTGCCCAGGACGCATCTTCAGGAAGTTGTCCTGCCGGTCCCACGCGCACTCGGATTACATCGTCGCGCAAGGCTGTGATCTGCAGGACAGCCGAGCCCGATCGGATTTCAATTCCATTGATGGTTGGCCGGGAAGCGGTGACCCGGTCTAGCCTTACGAAACCCGACTTCTGCTGGGCTTCTGCGGCTGAATTCGCTTGTGACGTTGCGGCTAAAAACAGAATTCCAAATACAACAAAAAGAAAACGACCTACCCTATGCAATTCAGCACCTCAAGGGAGCTATTTGGTGATCGTCAGAAAGGATAACCTGTTAGCCGCTGCATAGGGAACGGGCAACCGGATTCACCACCTTATTCCGGCTTTCTCAAAGCGGCAGCACATCTCCCGGTCTGGCTCACAAATGCTTCCTCTTCTGGAGACCCCGGCTTGATTGAACTGAGGTTGATATCGACGTTTGCGAGCGCTCCTTCAAGCGCGGCCCCGGCAAGCGCGATCGCAGTCGTAATATCGGAGCTCATGTTGGGGTTCGTGATCGGCTTCAGGCTGGTCGCGATCTGACTGACCTCCGCGACTGCTTCCGCCACTCCCAGAGGCACCGTTGTCGCTTGCCGCAGCGCTGCGTTAATCGCGCTGGTTCCGTCGGCGGATTCCTTCGCGGCTTTGTAAGCCTTCATGACCACGTTGTAGGCCTCGGCATCGCCGTCAATCGCCGCCTTCAGTGCTTCACGGAGTTGCGCGAGCCTCGCAATCGCCTCGCTGAGCTGCGATTCGTATTGCAGGTAAGCCTTCTTGCCCCTCGACATCGACGCCACCATGCCTGCCAATCCAGCCGCCATGGCGCCGCTGGCTGCCGAGGCGCTGCCACCACCGGGAGTCGCAGTTGGGGCTGCAAGTTGCTCGATGAAGGGCTCAACTCCGGCGCGTAAACCGCCGATGGCCATCTGGCCGCTCATGACCGCGGCCAGCCTGTTCTCGAGGATGAGCGACGAATCGAAATTCTCCACTTGCAGAAACCACTCCGCCGCCTGCTCCAGCGCCCGCTTCGGAATCAACCCAACGATCTCGCTCGACACTGGAGCAACACCATACCGCGCCGCCTCGCGCTTCACATACTCGAATACGCGATGAATTGGCGTCTGCTCGAAATCTGTCAGGTTCATCGAGACCTGCGCCATGCCGCGCACCAGGAACCCCGCTCCCTTGACGAAGCGCAGGCCCCCGCTCGAAAAGCGCACTGCCTTGGCGATCTTCTTCGCCACATCCACGTCTGCCGTATTTAAGAACACGTTGTAGGCGATCAACGCCTTGCGCGCGCCGACCACGGTGGCTCCGGCCGTCGGATGCACGCGCGGCTCGCCAAAGTCCGGTTTGCGCGTTGGATTGGTTGCGATCTCATCGCGAATCCCTTCAAACTGACCGCGACGAATGTTCTCGAGGTTCTGGCGTTCGGGCGTGGCGGCTGCTGCTTCGTAGAGATACACCGGAATCTGAAAGCGCTTGTAAACTTCCGCTCCAACATGCTTTGCCATGGCAACGCAGTCTTCCAGGGTGACGCCGTCGATCGGGATGAACGGCACCACATCCGCAGCGCCCATGCGTGGATGCGCGCCCTGGTGCCGGGTGAGGTCAATCAGCTCCGCCGCCTTGCCCACGCCGCGAATGGCCGCTTCCTGAATGGCTTCGCGCTCGCCGACCAGCGTAATGACGCAGCGGTTGTGGTCCGCATCCATCTCCCGGTCGAGAAGATAGACACCGGGAATCTTCATGGCTTCGACGATGGCATCGACCTTGGCTGCATCGCGGCCTTCCGAGAAATTAGGTACGCATTCAACTAGAGTGTTAGGCACGGGAAGAGAATAACCAGCGGTGGTTGGGCAGGGCAAACGGCAAGGGAGCTATCTAGCTGCTAGCCTCTAGCTTCTAGATTGTTTGTGAGCTGGGAAGGTTTGTGGGGCAATGGGCAATGGCGATGAATCCAATCCCGGAATCGAATTTACGAAGGATTCAAAGTTCAACGGGAGAACCTAGCGACGATTGTGGCTTAAAAGGATGTATGTGTGCGAATAGAATCCTGTGTAGCGATGACAATTTCTGACAAAGCCGGGAACCTGTTAGCAACCTCAAATCCACCAGATACGCGCATTTTCGACAAGATGGTTATTCGGAATGCTTTCCTGGCGGGCATGGAACTCGAGGGCATTTCATTTGACGGATCGGATTTGAGCGGTTCTGATTTCAGCGGCTCCGATCTGTATGGTGCGAACCTTTGCGACTCCAACTTTGAATCATGCAAGTTTGCGAATGCCGACTTGCGGAGTTCCTTTATCCGCAATGTAAGTTTTCGAGATTCCGATCTGCGTTTCGCTCGCTTCTCTCTTGACGAAATGGGAGGCGAATTGGGGTTTCATGAAGTCAACTTCACTGGAGCAAATCTCGAAAGGGCAGATTTTACCGGCGCAACGTATGACTCGATGACGATTTTTCCTGAAGGGTTCGATCCCACGGAACGCGGCATGACCCGCGAAGGTGAGGCGGATCCCTATGAGAGAGATTCGAGCGGAAAAGTAATAAAGGTATCGAAGGGGCAGGAGAGAGAATGACGACGATCACAACTCCAATTATTCGCGCGCCTCGCGGCAACCAATTGCGCTGCAAAGGTTGGCAGCAGGAAGCCGCGCTGCGCTGCTTGATGAACAACCTCGACCCGGAGGTTGCCGAGCGTCCTGCCGATCTCGTCGTGTACGGCGGCATTGGCCGTGCCGCGCGCAACTGGGAGTGTTATCACGCCATCGTTCGCGAACTTGAGCACCTCGGCAGTGAAGAAACCCTGCTCGTCCAATCCGGCAAACCGGTGGGAGTCTTTCCCACGCACGAAATGGCCCCGCGCGTCATCATCGCCAACTCCAACCTCGTGGGCAAATGGGCCAACTGGGAGCACTTCAACGAACTCGACCGCAAAGGCCTGATGATGTACGGCCAGATGACGGCCGGCAGCTGGATATACATCGGGACGCAAGGGATTTTGCAGGGCACGTTCCAGACGTTTGCCGCGCTGGCTGAGCGGCACTTCGCCAAATCGGGCGGAACCGGATCGCTGAAGGGCAAGCTGGTGGTGACGGGCGGCATGGGCGGCATGGGCGGAGCGCAGCCCCTGTCGGTCACGCTCAACGAGGGAGTCGTCCTCGCCATGGACGTCGACCGCAGCCGCATCCAGCGCCGCGTTGACACGCGATACTGCGACACGTTGACCGAGGACCTCGACGAAGCACTCGAGCTCTGCGAAAAGGCGCGACGCGAAGGCCGTGCGCTCTCCGTCGGCCTGGTCGGCAACTGCGCCGATGTGCTGCCCGAGATCGTCCGCCGCGGCGTTCAGGTCGATGTAGTGACAGACCAGACTAGCGCTCACGATCCGTTAAATGGATACGTGCCACAAGGCCTCACGCTCGACGAAGCCACGGAACTCCGCAAGCGCGATCCGGAAGAATATGTGCGCCGCTCCACCGCCACCATGGTCGTTCGCGTAAACGCGATGCTCGCCCTGCAACGCGCCCGTGCGGTCACCTTCGACTACGGCAACAACATTCGCCGATTCGCATTTGACGCGGGCTGCACCGATGCGTTCCTCATCCCGGGCTTTGTGCCTGAATACATCCGCCCGCTCTTTTGCACCGGCGCCGGACCATTTCGCTGGGTTGCACTCTCGGGCGATCCGCGCGATATCGATCGCACCGACGAGTTGGCCCTCGAGCTATTCCCTGAGAACGAAATTCTCACGCGCTGGCTGCGGCTGGCCCGGGGGCGGTTTGCGTTTCAGGGATTGCCGGCACGCATCTGCTGGCTCGGATACGGGGAGCGCGCGCGGATGGGTGAGGCCATCAACGACCGCGTGCGCAAGGGGGAGATTTCAGCGCCGGTTGCCATTGGCCGCGACCATCTCGACACGGGTTCGGTGGCCAGCCCCTATCGCGAGACGGAAAAGATGCTCGACGGCTCGGATGCGGTTGCCGACTGGCCGATTTTGAACGCGTTGCTGAATACGGCTTCGGGCGCTACGTGGGTCAGCTTCCACCACGGCGGCGGCGTGGGCATGGGCTACTCGCTCCACGCAGGACAAGTCACGGTGGCCGACGGAACAGAGATCGCGTCGCGCAAGATTGCTCGCGTGCTCAACAACGATCCCGGTATCGGAGTGGCCCGCCACGCCGACGCCGGCTACGATCTTGCGCAACAGACCGCCCGCGAAAAGGGCATCCACATACCGATGGCAGGGAAGTAGACGTGGCCGGCACGACTGCAATCGTCAACATCGGCCAGCTCGTCACGCTTGCGGGACCACCGCGCCCTCGCGTTGGCGAAGAACTCCGCGAACTTGCCATCATTGAAGACGCAGCCCTGCTGATCGAGCAAAGGCATCCAGATACTGCTTTGAAGGGTACGGGCTTCAGCCCGTACGTTACGGCCGCACCATCAACAGGGGCTTTAGCCCCTGAGGGGCGAATTGTCGCAGTCGGCCCATACTCAGCCCTAAAATCTCAAATTCCGCCCGACGCAGTGATGATGGATGCCCAACATCATTGCGTAACCCCCGGCTTTGTAGACGCCCACACGCATCTGGTTTTCGCCGGCAACCGCGCGGCAGAATTCGAGCAACGCATCGCCGGAGCCACGTATCAACAGATCGCCGCAGCCGGGGGCGGAATCCTGCGCACCGTCGCCCTCACTCGCGCCGCAACCGAAGACGAGTTGCTGTCCTCAGCCCGCCGCCACCGCGATTGGATGCTACGCTCCGGCACGACCACCCTCGAAGCCAAATCAGGCTACGGCCTCGACCACGACACCGAACTCAAGATGCTGAGAGTAATCGCGCGTCTCAACGAAGAAGGCCCGGTCCGTATCGTTCCCACGTTGCTTGCCGCGCACACCGTGCCGCCAGAGTTCGCCGGCCGCCGCAACGATTACGTTCGGTTTGTCGCTGAAGAACTCATCCCCGAAGTCGCCCGGCTCTGCCTCGCGAAATACTGCGACGTCTTCTGCGACGATCACGCCTTCACTGTAAAAGAAGCGCATGTCGTACTCACCGCTGCCCGCCGTCATGGCCTGGGGCTGCGCATTCACGCCGAGCAGTTCCGTCCCGGCACCGGCGCAGCACTCGCAGCCGAGCTGAGCGCAGCCACCGCGGATCACCTTGAAACGGTGACGGAGGAGACTCTGCATCGTCTCCGCGTAGCCGCTGTCCAGCCAGTTCTGCTTCCCGGCTCCGTCTTCGCTCTATCACGCACGCAATACCCGCCCGCGCGAAAAATGATCGACCTTGGCCTCGCAATCGTGCTGGCAACCGACTTCAACCCCGGCTCATCGCCTGTCGCGTCGATGCCGTTCGTGCTTTCGCTGGCCTGCCTGCAGATGGGCCTCTCGCCCGCCGAGGCGCTCACCGCCTCCACCATCAACGCGGCCTGCAGCCTCGACCTCGGCAGCCACGTCGGATCGCTCGAAGCAGGGAAGCAGGCTGACTTCCTGATTCACGAATTCGCCGATTATCGCGAGCTTGCCTACTTCATCGCAGCGCCGCTTCGCCCACGCGTCTTCATCGCCGGCGAAGAAGTTTCCAGCTAATCCGCGATCAGGGTCGAGCGCTCACGCAGCGCGCTGCCGCACCCGCGTCCTTCGCCGTTCAGCCACAAACACAACCACTCCCGCGCCCACGAGCACCATCGTTGCTCCCAGCACCTTCGCTACTGCGAGGGGCTTATTCGGTTCATCGTTGCCGGGAATCACCGACAGCACAATCGTGACCGCCGTACTGACCAGCCCCAACGAAGCGAGTCCCATTGCAACCGGCTTGCCGCCCGGCACGCGCCGTACTTCCGGTCCCGCCGGGCGGCTCTGCAACCGGATCATTGCCGAGAAGAGAAAAAGGTACGGCAAAAACAGGGCGATCACGCCCATACTCACCAGCACGTCATACGCGCCCCGCACCGTGGTCCCCGCCTGCCCCAACATCGCGATCACGATGCCTGACAATCCATACGCGCCAATCGCAATCCACGGCGTGCGAAAGCGCGGATGAATCCAACCGAACGCCGAGGGCAGATATCGATCCACTCCGGCCACAAAAGGCAATCGCGATGTCGAAGACAGATTCCCAGCAGCTTGTCCCACTGCACTCAACCCGACCAGCATCGCGAGTGGCGCCAACAGCCATCCCACGCCGAGCCTTTCGCTCATCATGCGAATTCCGTTGACTAAGCCATCAGGACCACCCACAGCCTCGGTTGGCAGCGCCACCAGCAGC
>Ga0137379_10000260_pt1 | contig 46405 bp, 41 predicted proteins | sample SagtaG_18_FD_104812 | JGI IMG/M metagenome (GOLD analysis project Ga0137379, IMG submission 104812) | Vadose zone soil microbial communities from Sagehorn Ranch, Mendocino, California, USA - Sage2_L_80_16 metaG | ecosystem: Environmental > Terrestrial > Soil > Vadose zone | place: USA...
CAAATCGTATCTTTTTCATCGACCGGTTCCTTTCCGCTTTGTGGCTCTGCGTTGTTGGTTGCACCAACTTACAGCGTAACCCACGTGCAGCGCATCGGAATCGGTCACTCCATTCTGACTAGAGGCTAGGACAAAAACAAGAGCCGTTAAGAGGAAGAGTCCTGTTTCCCCCGGTTATCCACCTAGTACGGGCGCGGAGTGAAATCAAAGTCAAAGACCCCACGTCAGTCCGATGAAGCCGGGCGGGACGTGGGCACCAATGCGGTCTTCTTTTAGGGAAATTGATAGTGCAAGGGCCGTCTAGCGGACGGCCCTTTTCTTTGCGGATTTCTTGGTGGCGGATTTGCGGGGCTGGGGGCCGGGGAGTTCGGCGCAGCGCCACATATACCAACTGGCGATGGAACACCAGGGATGCCACTTGCGGGCGCGGCGGCGCATGGCTTCCTTGTTAGGGAGCTCTCGCATTTTGTAAAGGCGCTGCATTCCTTTGCGGACCCCGTAGTCATCGACCGGAAGAACGTTGGGGCGTCCGAGGCGGAAGAGCAGCATCATCTCGACGGTCCAGCGGCCGATGCCGCGCACCTGGGAGATGCGCTCGATGATCTCTTCGTCCTCCATGCGGGCAAGGGCGCGCTTGGTGGGAACGGTGCCGTCAAGGCACTTGGCGGCGAGATCGCGGAGGGCGGCGAGTTTGTTCTGCGAAAGGCCGGCGGCGCGGAGTGTGGTCTCCTCCATGGCGAGAAGGTTTTTGGGCGTCATGCGTCCCTTGGAAAAGAGGGCTTCGACGCGTCCCAGGATGGCTGCGGCGGCGGCTCCGGCTAGCTGCTGGTAAACAATGGAGCTGGCCAGCGAATAGAAAATGCTGAAGTGGTGCGGAATCTCGATGGTGCAGGGACCGACCTGGGTGATGAGCGCGGCGAGCTTGGGATCGTTTGCGCAGAGATGTTCGATTGCCTGAGTCCACTCAGGCTGCGGCGGATTTGAATTCACGATTCGTCCTCGGGAAGGGGAGATGATTCGGCCATTTCGCGTTCCTGCTCAAGTGCGGAGAGAGTGTCGTCTTCGACCTTCCAGTTGCGCAGTAACTTGATGATGACGCGAGAGGAAAATCCGGCACGCACCATCATGCGAAAGATGCGCGCGGCTGACTTCTGATCGGTGGGCTGCTTGAGACGCTTGCGTTCGGCGAACTGGTAGGCAAGCGTCTGCTCGTCAATCTCACCGTAGGTTTCACCGACGGTTTTTTCGATGACGTCAGGGTGAACGCCTTTGGCTCGCAGATCCTGAACGACACGCATTTTGCCGAACTTGTCGGTGTCGCGGCGATTGGTGGAGTAGGAAGCAGCGTAGTTGGTGTCATTGAGATAGCGCTGCTGCTTGAGGCGCGCAGTGACGGCTTCGACCATTACTTCGCAGTCGGGCTGATGTCCGGCACGGGTGCGCATGAGGCGCTTCAGTTCGGCGACGGTACGCATGCGGCGGCCGAGGGCACCGACTGCATACTCGTACAGGGTGTGTTCCGTGTATTCCTTCTTGGCGCCGCTCTTTTTCCATGCCATGCACAATCAGTTTGTGACCGGCAGGGAATTTAATCAAGCGCGGAGCGCGTAGGAAGAGCAACGGCAAAGGCAAAAGCTCAGGGGGTACGGATGAGGCGAGCTTGTTTGCTCTCCCCACATATGCCAACGGAAGGCATATGTGGGCCACCAAATTTTCTTGAGAAGAGCAACGGCAAAGGCAAAAGCTAGGGGTTAGAAGCGGCCGATCTGCTGCGAGAGTTGATCACGAGTGGATTCGGCAGTGTCGGAGATGCCCTGAACGCGCAGCTTGAAATCGTCGGGGTTGCTGGCGCTTTCAAGCGCGGTCTCGTAGGAGATGAGGCCCTTCTGCAGAAGTTCGTAGAGAGACTGGTCGAAGGTCTGCATGCCGTACTGAGAAGTTCCCTGCTGGAGCGCTTCCTTGATATTGCGGGTCTTCTCCGGAACCGTGATGCACTCACGGATGTAGGCTGTGGAGATGAGCACCTCGCAGGCAGGCACACGGCCCGCTCCGTCGCAGCGTTTGACCAGGCGCTGGCTGATGATGGCGCGGAGAGTTGCGGCCAACTGGAGGCGGATCTGCTTCTGCTCCGGAGGAGGAAAGACGCTGATGATGCGATTGATGGTTTCGACTGCATCGAGAGTATGCAAGGTGCTGAAGACCATGTGGCCGGTCTCGGCGGCATGGAGCGCGGTGGAGATGGTTTCCAGATCGCGCATTTCGCCGACTAGGATGACGTCGGGATCCTGACGCAAGCTGGCGCGCAGGGCGCTGCCAAAGGATGGGGTATCGACTTCTACTTCGCGCTGGTTTACGAAACCCTTTTTATCGCGATGGAGAAATTCGATGGGGTCCTCGATGGTGATGATGTGCTCGGGACGGGATGAATTGATGCGGTCCACCATGGCGGCAAGCGTGGTGGATTTGCCGGAGCCGGTGACGCCGGTTACCAGGACGAGTCCGCGCGCTTCTTCGCAGATGCGTTCGGTAACGGCGGGGAGAAAAAGCTCTTCCAGAGCCCTAATCTTGGTGGGGATGACGCGGAGCACGATGCCGACGTTTCCGCGCTGCTGAAAGACGTTGACGCGGAAACGGCCGAGACCGGCGGCTCCGTAGGCAAGATCGATTTCAGCGCACTCCTTGAACTTCTGTTTCTGGCGGTTGGACATCATGCTGAAGGCCATGTTCAGCATGTCCTCGCCGGTGATGCGGGGTTGATCGGTCAAAGGCACCAATTCTCCGTCCACACGCACGTGAGGGTAGTTGCCGACCTTAAGGTGAAGGTCGCTGGCTTTTCGCTCCACGGCAATGCGCAACAGATCATCGATATTCATTGACTTTTCACTTCCAAGACGAGAGTACATCGAAACTTACCACGTTGGTGGAGCAGGTGCAACGAACTATAGTCTCTGGACCGGTGAGCAGGCATCTCTGCGGAAATCTTGGCCGAAGCTCCACAAGCCAGATTGAGAGTTTCCGTTTATCTCCCGGCGTCGGATTAAGTTTTTGGGCCGTGGATGGTTGGGGAGTAAGGCGGAATACGGTGAGCGGTCAAGTGTTTTCGCCCGAACATGGGACGGCAGAACAAGATAGGCTGGATACATGCGTTTGTGGGGAATCCGACTCGCAATTGTGACGTCGATCGTGGCCATGAATATCGTGGAAGGAATCATCCTGCGGCCGATGATACGGGCGTTTGGAATCAATCTTGAGGCGACGCTCTTCGACGAGTTTCTGCTGGGGCTGGTCATGGGATTCGTGATCTGTTGCATTCACGAAGCTTACCGGCGGCGTTACGAGAACAAACTGAAAGCCGCGGTGGATGAACTGAACCATCATGTGCGCAATTCGCTACAGGTCATCATCAACAAGCAGATACTTTGCCCGCACTGTGGGCACGATACGTCAGAGGCAATGCAGCGCGTGGATTGGGCACTGAAAGAGATTCTGCCGAAGGAAATGCAGCCCCGGCGGGAGTAGGACTGTAAGTCAAAGTTGAATTCACAAGGCCCTCGGCTGGACAAGCAGAGGGCCTTTTGCTGGAGCAAAGGAACTCGTTTGCTTGAGCACATTTCTCGTGAACACTGGGGGATTGTGGCAATCGTGCTGGTAGAGCATCTAAATACCCGATGGGAATCGATACGGAAGATGTGGTGAGAGGCAAGCGGGCAGGAGTTGGCGGTGAACTACGTCTGCCACCGGGGCCGGGAGTGAACCTGCTGCGTTCTGTGCTGACACAGAAGCGATGGGTGGACCCGATTGCGCACTTCAAGAATCTGGCAGCGAAGTTTGGAGATATTGCGCATTACAAGCTGGGGCGAAGGCACATCCTGTTTCTGAATCATCCGGACTACATTCGCGAAGTGTTCATCGTGCAGCACGCAAACTTCGTGAAGGAACGCACGCAACAAAGAGCCAAGCTGCTGCTGGGCGAAGGCATGATTACCGCCGATGGTGCAATGCACAAACAGCAGCGTCAGGCTTCGGCTCCGGCGTTTCATCGGCAGAAGATTATGGCGCATGCAGACGAAATCGTGAGGCGGGCGGCGGAGTTGCGCGATTCGTGGGGCGCGGGCGAGGCTCACGATGTGCATCGCGAGATGATGACGCTGGGGTTGGGGATCATTGGAGCGACGATCTTCCGCACCGATCTGGGAGAGGAAGTACACGGGCTGAATCGTGCGATGGCCGACATCATGAACGTGTACAACGCAGTGGTGCTGCTGCCGGGAATTCGGTTGCTATTGCACATACCGTTTACTCCGCTACGAAAGTTTGTGCACGCACGAGCGAAGCTGCACGCGGCTATTGACCGGCTGATTGTGGAACATCGGCGACGGGGCAAAGACGCAGGCGGGACAGATCTGCTAACCATGTTGCTGGAGGCGCAGAGAGCGAACAGCTGGACGGACGAGCACGTGCGTGACCAGGTGATGACGGTGATTCTGGCGGGATATGAGACGACGGCGATTGCGCTGACTTGGACGTGGTATCTGCTCTCCGAAAATCCAGAGGCCGAGCGAACGATGCACGAGGAGATGGACCGCGTACTGAATGGACGGCTGCCCACCTATGAAGACTTGCCGCAGTTGCGATACACGGAAATGGTGCTGGCCGAAGCGATGCGGCTGTATCCTCCGGCATGGGCGATGGGAAGGCTCTCGCTGAATGAATTTCAATTGGGCGAGTATCGGCTGCCGGCCGGGACAACGGTGCTGGCGAGCCAGTTCATCATGCATCGCGATGCGCGGTACTTTCCTGATCCGCTGCGATTCGATCCAGAGCGGCATACTGCGGCGGCGAAGGCTGAACGAGCGAAGGGCACGTATTTTCCGTTTGGTATGGGACCGCGACAGTGTATTGGGGAGGCATTTGCCTGGATGGAAGGCGTGTTGGTTTTAGCCACACTGGCGCAAAGGTGGAAGTTAAGGCATGACGAACGGCATGAGGTGGTGGCGGAGCCGCTGTTTACGCTGAGGCCTAAGGGCGGGATGCCGATGAGAGTGGAAGCGCGGTAGGGATTGCGTCTGGGGAATTCAAAGACGCTAGGTGCGGGCATAATGCTCCCACTTCTGCCAAAGGATAGCCCAGCAAAAGCTACCCCGAGGTCCTTCGCTTTGCTCAGGATGACACCTTAAACTCACAAGTCAAAAACAAAAGGCAAAAGCAAAAGGCAAATGCAAAAGGCAGAAGCAAGGGCCCCAAGTCTCGGAAGACTTGGGGCCTTGTTGTTTGTTGCTTGATTCTTAGGCGCCAACCTTTTGGCGGACGGGGACGGGAGTGAGCCAGTTGTAGCGGTCGGGCTTGCTGCCGTCGAAGATGCTGAACAGTTCGTGGCGGATTGCCTTGGTGACAGGGCCAACCTGGCCATCGCCAACCGTGATTTTATCGACGGAGCGGATGGGAGTGACTTCCGCAGCGGTGCCGGTGAAGAAGACTTCGTCGGCAAGATAGAGAAGCTCACGAGGAACAATCTGCTCGACGATGGGGATGCTGAGATCTTCGGCTACGCGCAGGACAGAGTCGCGGGTGATTCCCGAGAGGACCGAGTTGCCGAGCGGCGGAGTAATGAGCTTGCCGTTGCGTACGAGGAAAATGTTTTCGCCGGAACCCTCGCTGACGTATCCGTTGACATCGAGGGCGATGCCTTCGACGTAGCCGTTGAGGACCGCTTCCATCTTGATGAGCTGCGAGTTCATGTAGTTGGCGCCGGCCTTGGCCATGGCGGGCAAGGTGTTGGGCGCGAGGCGTGTCCAGGTGGAGACGCAAACGTCTACGCCTACGTCCTCGGTGCCGCCGAGGTACTTGCCCCACGGATAGTTGGCGACGTAGCACTCGGTGGGCACGCCGATGGGATTGACTCCGATTTCGCCGTAGCCGCGAATGATGAGAGGACGGATGTAACAGGGCCACACGCCGTTGGCGGCGATGGTATCAACCATGGCATCCACGAGCTGCTGGCAGGTGTAGTCAACGGGAATGCGATAGATTTTTGCGGAATCCAGCAGGCGCTGCATGTGTTCCTGCGCGCGGAAGATGGCGGGGCCGGTTGGCAATTCGTAGCAGCGAACGCCCTCGAATACAGAAGACCCGTAGTTCACAACGTGCGCCATCACGTGAATTTTGGCGTCATCCCAATTGATTAGTTTACCGTTGTGCCAGATTTTCTCAGTGGGTTTCATGGGCATTTTGCGCGCTCCTCGGAATACAGACAATTCATTATAAAACAGCGCGGGATAGGATTCAGAAACTGCGCTGGAGTTGCGGACAAATTGTTCTATAGGGGCTATAGGAAAGTGTGATAAGAGGGGGGTGAAAAGCTTGCTAGCATAGTAATTATGCGGGGTTTTGCGATTTTGAGTGCGTTTCAGTTTGCCGGAGCGGTGGTTCATGCGCTCGGCGTGCCTATGCCGGGAGCGGTTGTGGGACTGATCATGTTTACGGCTTCCCTATTCCTGGGCTGGGTAAAAGTTGAATGGGTGGAGTCGACTTCGAGTTTGCTGTTGAAGCATATGTTGCTGTTCTTTGTGCCGATGACGGTGCTGACAATGCGACTGGCTCCGATGCTCAGGGCCAACTGGGCTGCACTGGCAGTAAGCATCCTAGTGAGCACGCTGGCAGTGATGCTGACGACCGGACTGGTGGCTGATTTTCTGCTGCACAGAAAAAGTGCAGGTGCGGAATGAATACCTTCACCGCATCACCGGTTTTCGGGGCCAGCCTGACGATTATGTTTTATGCGGCAGGACTACTGCTGCAAAAGAAAGTGCCGTGGGCGCATCCGCTGGTCACCACCTGCGTTGGATTGATGCTGACGGTGAAGCTGATGCACGTTCCGCTGGAGAACTATGCGGTGGGCGGCGACATGATTACTTATCTGCTGGGACCAGCGGTAATCGCCCTAGGCGTTCCGGTGTACAAGAACGGCAAGAAGCTGAGTAAGTCGGCAGTGCCGCTTTCGGTGGCGATTGGCGTGGGCTCTGCGGTAGGGATGATTACGGCGGGAGTTTGCGCGGCACTGATGGGCGCTCCGAAGGAATTTATTGCAAGCGCGGTTCCGAAGTCGGTCACAACTCCCATAGCGATGGACATTGCTCGCCAATTGCATGGGTTACCGGAGATTGCGGCAGCGATGGCGCTGGTGGCAGGAGTGATCGGAAACCTAGTAGGGCCGGAGATTCTGCGCTTTTGCGGAGTGAAGCATGACCTGGCGATGGGCGCGGCGATGGGAACTTCGTCACATGGATTTGGCACGGCGCGTCTGCTGAAGGAACACGATCTGCAAGCCTCAACGGCTTCGCTGGCGATGGCAGTGGCGGGAATGACGGTTTCGGCGCTGGCGATGTTTGTGCCGTGGTTTTTAAGGATCATGGCGGGGCATAATTGGCACGGGATTTAGAACCTAAGAGCGAGGAAGAGCGACTGGGATGAAGAGTACTGTTTCCCAGGTTATCGCCCAAACAGCGGGGCGCGAACCTGGGGCACCTGTGATTTTGCTGATATGAAACGGCCCCACTTCGAGATTGGAGTGGGGCCGTTTTTGGGTTCGGTGCGATTTACATCGTTTCGGTTTCGAGCAGTTCAGGAGTTTCCTGTTTTTCACCTGCTTCGATGGCGCTGGCTAGTTCACGGACGAATAGCTCGGCGTCGGTTACCAGGCCTAGTGCCTGGAAGGTTCCGCGGTCGGCTAGTTTGGTGACCACGGCGGGATTGATGTCGACGGCTACGACCTTCACTGCGGCAGATAGCATGTTTCCGGTGGCGATGGAGTGCAACATGGTGGAGATCATGAGCGCCATCTCTACGCCTTCGATGGCTTTGCGCATGGCGACCTGGGCCTTGGCGGTGTCGGTGATGACATCGGGCATGGGGCCGTCGTCACGGACGGATCCGGCGAGGACGAGTTCGACGTTGTTCTTGACGCACTCGTACATGATGCCCTCTTTGAGGACTCCGCTCTCGACAGCATTGCGCAGCGAGCCCACGGTGCGAACGGCGTTGATGGCAGCCATGTGGTTGCGGTGTCCGCCGGGGACGGGACGGCCGTTGCTGAGGCAGACTCCGAGCGAGGTGCCGAAGAGGATGCTCTCGACGTCGTGAGTGGCGATGGCGTTGCCTCCGAAGAGAACCTGCACGTAACCGTCGCGAATCATCTTGGCGAGGTACGGTCCGGCACCGCTGTGGACTATGGCGGGTCCGGCGACGATGAGGATCTTGCCGCCGTGGGCGCGGGTTTCCCGCATCTGCTTCGCTATCTGCTCGATGACGAGGCGCTTGGGATGCTCGGAGGAAACATTGCTGCCCATGAAGCTGAAAACTTCACGCTCGCGCGAGCGCTGCGGAGGCAGAATGCGGATGCCTTCGTGTCCGACAACGACGAGCTCTCCCTGGCAGACGGCGGACGAGGGTATCATGCGCGCTTCGGAATAGGCGGGGCTGACGACGATGGCGAGATCCATCTCGGTATTCTGCACGTTAACCCAGCGGCCATTGAGGCGCACCTGCGTGGGCAGGTGAGTGGTGGAGTAGAACTCAGGCGGCAGAACGCCATTGGCGGGAGCGGGCAGATAGGAAACGTCATCGCGCGAGGCGAGCACGGCACCGTAGGTCTGGAGCGCGAGGAGAATGGCCTCAAGCTTCTTTTCCGAGGCGGCCTGAACTTTGAGGCGGGCGAAGGAGACTTCGTCCTTGGCGCGGCCTACCTGTATCTCCTGGACATCGAACGTGCCACCCATGTCCATGATGGTGTCAAAGGCGCGGGGGAGCGTCCATGAATCGATGATGTGGCCTTCGAGGGTGACTTCTTCGCTGTATGAGTTCACTGAGTCCCTTTTCATGATGCACAGGTGCCGGACTTGAAACGAGAAGATCGGAAATCTGTGCTGTTCAAAACTGGAGTATTAAAAAAAGCCCGCGGCGATTTGCCTGCGGGCCTGGAGATGAGTGCTTAAAAACTTACAAGTGCTGTAGCTCTCTCCACGCACACGGGCCTTCGACCGACGGTCGCGGCTGCTGCGGTTGCGGGTTTGTGCGTTGGAATTTCATTTCCTTAGATTTTGAGGGAAGCGAGCTGGAATGTCAACCTGAGAACAGCATCGTAGGCTATGTGGGACGGTGCTGAGAGGGGGCGGTTGATACCCGAGAGGCAGTTCCGGCATCCAACATCGCGTGCCTCAGCCGGAATCGCATGTCACTGCAAGTTGGCTGGGCAGTGCCTGGAGGAACAATGTCAAAGAAATTTTCGCTGTCACTGTTATGCGCCGCAGCGGTGCTGGTGCCCGTGTTGCTGTTTGCCGCGCATCCGAAACCCGGTTCAGAAGCGCCACCGTTTACGCTGATGTCGCAGGAAGGAAAACCGGTAAGCCTGCAGAGTCTTCGCGGCAAGTGGGTGGTGCTCTACTTCTACCCCAAGGACTTTACCAGCGGCTGCACGTTGGAGGCTCACAATTTTCAGCGCGACCTGGCGCAATATGAAAAGCACAACGCGGTGATTGTGGGCGTGAGCTTGGACGATCCGAACTCGCACAAGCAGTTTTGCGCTAAGGAAGGACTGAGCTTTAAATTGCTGGCGGATACCGATCACAACGTCTCAAAAGAGTATGGAACACTGGCGCAGATGGGCTTTACCTATGCGGCGCGCAATACGTTCCTGATTTCGCCGGATGGAAAAGTGGCGCGCGTGTTTGAAGATGTGAAACCAGCGGAGCACAGCGCGCAGGTTCTGGCGGCACTCAATGAGTTGGAAAAGAAATAACAGGAGAATCGTCGATCTAGTCGCCCGCCGTTGTGCCGCGCTGCACGAGGGTTGCGGGCTCGGCTGGCAGGACGATGGAGAACACGGTTCCAGGATTTGATTCGCCAATGCGGGAGCGCACGCAAATGGTGCCGTCGTGTTTGTCTATGATCTGTTTGCTTACCCAAAGGCCCAGGCCAGTGCCGACCGTTCCCTTAGTGGTGTAAAACGGTTCGAACAGGCGCGCACGTGAGTTGACGGGAATGCCCTGGCCATTGTCGGCGAAGGTGACCCGGACATGGCGTCGGCCATTCTCGAGCGCTCTGCCGGTCGAAACTCGGATCTTGATCGTGCCGCCGTCGTTCACGGCATCAAGACTGTTTACGAGGAGATTGGAGAAGACCTGGCGAAGTTCGCCCGCGATGGCGATGATCTCTACTTCGTCGTTCCATTGCTTCTCGATGGTGGCGCGCTTCTTGCTGATCTTGCTCTTGAGTAGATCAATCGCAGACTCCAACACACTGGTGATCGCAATTCTCGCGGGGCCGTTGGATTCGCGATAGAAGCCAAGCGACTGGCGGGTGATGTGGGTAATCCTCTTCAACTCGGCATCGGCCATCTCAAGGTACTCGCGCGCGATATCCGGCAGATCCTTAAGGGTCATGGCGATGAACAATGCGTTGGTCGTGGCTTCCAGAGGGTTGTTGATTTCGTGCGCGATGCTGGCGGCCATGCGGCCGACGGAGGCCAGTTTCTCACTACGAAGAAGTGCCTGCTCGGCCATCTTGCGATCGGTAATATCCATGATGGTGCCGAACGCGCGTGTCGGCTGGCCGGTGGTGTCCAGCAAAGAACGACCGCGAACCCATACCCAGCGCACCTCGCCATCAACCCGAACTATCTGTGTTTCGAAGTCCCATGGTCCACCCAGTTGTGCAGCCTTAATCATGGTTTCCATTTCGGCGCGGTTCTGCGGCAGCAGATGGTCTAGGAATTTCCCGAAGCTCCAATCATGCTCCGATGGCGGGTAGCCAAAAATCTCAGCATGGCGGGACGAACGGAAGCCGGTTTTAGCTTTCAGGTCCACCTCCCACTCACCCAGACTGGCCACTTCAACGGCTAGATCGAGGCGGGCGTTCGTCTTCCGCAACTCCAATTCGATTTGCTTCTGCTCGCTGATGTCCGTGTTGGTTCCAAACCAGCGCACGACTTTGCCAGTTTCGTCGCGGAATGGCCTGACTCGCGTCAAAAAGGGACGAAAGACGCCATCGGCGCCACGTAGGGGAAGAACCATATCGAAGGGCTCTCCGGTCGAGGTGGAAAGCCGCCAGCGCTCTATAACTTCGGGCAGTGTCTCCGGATCATGGACGGCTTGCCAGCCCCAGCCGCGCATGAGTTCGGGGATGGTGCCGGTGTATTCGTACCAGCGCTCGTTGTACCAAAAGATGGCGCCGTCGGCACCGGCGATCCAGCACAATTGGGGGATGGCGTCGGCAAGGGTACGGAACTGTGCCTCGCTTTGGCGCAAGGCTTGTTCTGACCGCTTGCGCTCGGTGATGTCGCGGAGGATCACTGTGTAGAGCTTCTCTCCTCCGGTTTGCACCTGGGAGACGGTGGCTTCGATGGGAAATTCCTGCGCGTTGGCGCGAACTGCAGTCAATATGCCGGGCGCATGCATGGAACGAGCCGTTGCGCCATTCTGTCCGAAGCGGCGAATGTGTTCGCGATGAAGATTACGCACGCTGGCGGGAATGAAGCGGTCGATCGAGGAGCCGATTGCCTCCGATGCTGGACACTGGAAGACAGCTTCGGCCGCATGGTTGAAGACGACGATGCGCTGTTGCTCATCAACTGTAATCACAGCATCCATGGCGGAGGCGATGACGCCCTGCAGTTTGGCTTCACTGGCACGCAGACCTTCTTCGGTCCTGCGCTGGTTGGTGATATCGGTGTTGGTGCCAAACCAGCGGACTACCTTGCCCTCGCGGTCCTTTACCGGCATGACGCGGCTGAGGAAAGTACAGAAAGTACCATCGGCACGACGCAGAGGATAGACCATATCGAACGGCTCTCCGCTGGCGATCGAAGCCTTCCATTGCTCTAGAACTTTCGGCAACATCTCGGGATCATGAGCCGATTGCCACCCCCAGCCCTGTGCCTGCTCGGGCGAGATGCCGGTGTAGTCATACCATCGCTGGTTGTACCAGAAGACCCAGCCGTCAGGGCTTGCCATCCAGGTTAACTGCTGGATCGCGTTGGCCAGGGTTTCAAACTGCTCTTCCTTCTGGCGCAGCTTTTCCTGAGCGTCGCGAAGATCCTGCTGTTTGCGGTAATCATCTAGCTGCTGGAAGTTGCGGCGATAGCGCTCGGAGATCGCGCTGATGAACACACCCATGGCGAAAAAGAAGATCAGGGCCAGAATGTCTGAGATGCGGGTAATTGAGAAATGCCCAACCGGAATGAATATCCAGTAGAGGGTCAACAGCGAAGCCAGTACTGTGGCCAGCAGTCCCGCCCAGAGCCCACCAGCGAGCGCGACGACCATTACGGCTGGATAGAACGTGAGGAATGGAGGAAGTTCAACACCGAAATACTGGACAAGCGCAAGCCTCAGCAGAAATGCCGTTGCAACCACGACCGCACCGGCCGCTAGCCTAAGGTAAGAACGTTTCAACACGCGCTTCCAGTGTCCCCCACGTGGCGGTAAAGAGTGAGCTTATCATCAGTGCTGTCTGAACGCAGTTAGAGCGAGAACAGAATCAGCAACTTTAAGGGGCGAAGCGGGAAAAAACGCAGGGTGTATGACTCCACCATCTTTAATTTCAGCATTTTGAGACAGCGAAACGCGCTTGCCGGTACATCTTCAGACGTGAGAGTTGACTCTGTGAAGGGAGTAAGAGCAAGGGAGTAACCTAATGGTTTTCGCTTTCCGGTCTGTTGCATTCAGGACCACGGTGCGTTTGTTCCTCATGCTGCTGACGTGTGCAACCCTCTCGGCGGCAACTCAAAAGTCCGACACTCACCCGCAGAACCAAACACCTGAGCCAGCACAAAACAAAATCGAGCTCCCCGCGGAAAGCCCTGCGGAACCCAATGCCGAACATCCCGCGAGCCCCACTGAGGAGCGTCCTGCGGAACAGGCAGTGGAAGGACCTACCAAAGACTCTACGGAACGCCCTAAGGAACACTCAGCGGACCTGAAGGATTCCCAACAAAAGGCGTGGCAGATTCTAAAAGAAGGTGTTGGTGAACACAACACCGAAAAGCGAGCGACGGCGATCCGAGTACTTGGGTTATTGCGCGACAACCGCGTGGCGATCAACCTCGCAGAAAAGGCCCTGGGCGATGACAAACCAGAAGTTCGCGCCTCTGCCGCTTTTGCGCTGGGGGAGATGCATTCGAAGCGATCGATTCGCAAACTGCGGCTGGCGATGGGCGATGAGGAAATTGCGGTTGTTATGGCTGCGGCGAATTCGCTGAGTACTTTTCAGGATCCTGCGGCGTACCGGGTGTATTACGAAGTGCTGACGGGAGAACGCAAAAGCGGGAAGAAGTTGCTGGAACGTCAGCAGAAGATGCTGAGAGATCCAAAGAAGATGGCACTGTTCGGCGTTCGACAGGGCTTTGGCTTTATACCTTTTGGCGGGATCGGATTTAGCACTGTTATGGAAATGACAAAAGATAATGCTTCGCCTCTGCGCGCAGCGGCGGCGAAGGCACTAGCTAAAGATCCGGACCCGCACAGCGCAAAAGCCCTGAAAGAAGCGGCGCTGGACAAGAGTTGGATTGTGCGAGTGGCCGCCCTGGATGCGATCGCGCATCGTGGCGATCCGGCTCTGCTAGCAACGGCCTATGGTTCCCTGAACGACGACAAGGACGTGGTGCGCTTTACGGCAGCGGCAGCGGCGCTGCGGCTGGGAATGATTTCCGCTGAACGACGGAAACAATCTTCGCGACAGCGCTGAAGACGGAAATTGCGGGGCTCATATCTTTGTCTTGCGGCCAGCTGCCTCAATGGTCTGTGTGGGATCAGCGCCTTCCCAGGAAACATCTGATGTTGGTCCATAGGTCGGAGGAACAGCCTTGTTCATCAATCGCAGATAGACCGTGAGCTGCGTGCGGTGGTGGCAGGTGTGAAGAACTCGCCGCCAGAATATCCAGATGCGCTGACGAACAACGTCGAAGAACGGCATCTCTTCGAGCCACCAGGTTTCGCTCTTGACGGCGAGATGGCTGAGGCGTGGCTGCGCTAGTTGCTGCATTCGCATCCAGTACTCCTGCGGAATATCACTGGCAGGCAAGAGTTGCGAGGGCGCAGGTTCGGGCAATCCCATGAATTCAGCAAAGAAACGGCGCTCGGATAGTAGCTGGTGCTTCATGATGTCAATCACAGGCCGGGATTGTGGATCGGGACGAAACGACATGTCGGGCAAGTCGAAGCAGCGCCATATGGAGATCACTTTGTTGGACTCGCTGGCGTAGGTGTCCAGCAGATGCTGAAATACCGGCATGGCTGCGCGGGGAACCGCCGAATCAGGCAGCGCAATGTATTCGTAGTTCATTGGCATGGGGATGCTCTCCAGGATGTGCTGTATCTGCTATGCGAGTTTCTGGCGGGGAGATGTCTCCAAACAGCACCGGCACTGGATGTCAGGATCGCTCTCCAGTTCGGCGGTGAAGAGTATTCGCCTGATAGAATTCTGCAAATGAAAATGGAACGCACTAATCTGGCGGATGTCTTGAAACAGGCGGCACTGCTTTCGAATCTCTCTGACCCCGAACTGGAGCTTCTTTCAGCACGCACGGTGCGAAAAATGTTCAGCAAAGGAGAGTTGCTGTTTTCGGAGGGCGAGCCCTGCAAGGGAATTCAGATCATCGCGTTTGGCAAGGTTCGTATCTTCAAGACTTCGGCAACGGGGCGGGAGCAGGTGTTATCGGTCGATGGCCCGGGCGGATCGATTGCCGAACTGCCCGTGTTTGATGGCGGTCCCTATCCGGCATCGGCCATAGCGCTGGAAAACACGGAGATCGCGTTTATTTCGCGCAGGGATTTTCAGGCCTTCTGCATGGAGCATCCCGAGGTTGCGCTGAAGGTGCTTGCCTTGGTGGGTGCCAGACTGCGACGACTGGTTGGCATTATCGAAGAGCTTTCGTTTACAACGATCCGTCAGCGGCTGGTGTCGACTTTGATCAGGCTGGCTCAGAGCGAAGGCAAAAAGACGGAGCGCGGTATTGAGTTTCTGCTGCCGGCAAGCCATCAGGAATTGGCAAATCAGCTTGGCACCGTGCGCGAATTAGTATCGCGCAACCTGACACGGTTGCAGGCCGAAGGATTGCTGGAGGTGGATGCGCGACAGGTCATTGTCAAGGACTTAAAAGGATTGTCCGAAGTACTGAATACATCAACCGCCTAAGATAACTCTGGCGCGCGCGGAGTGTGTTGCATCCATATCGCTCAAGCGCAGGGCCAGGCACTTGGCTGCGCCGCCAGCCTTCAGGAACTCCGTCAATCGCAGTTGCACGACGTGGTAGCCGCGGGATTCCAACTGACGGGATAAGTCGCTGCTGATTTCATTCAATAGAATCCACTGGCCTACGTTGATCGCGTTACAGGCAAAACGCAGCGCGTCGGATTCGCTGACCGGAATGCGGCGCTCGTGCGGATAGCGAGACTCGATTTTCGCATTGGACTCGGCATCGAAAGCAGCGGGGAAATACAGAAGGTATCCACCTTTCAGAGGACAGAAACAGGTATCCAGGTGATAGAACCGCGGGTCTACAAGTCGCAGGGAGACGACCTCGACTCCCCACAAGAACGCAAGACGGCTGTGGGTGGATTGGGTGGTTCGGATGCCGTGTGCGGCCCATAGACGTGACCCTTCTGCTTCAAACAGAGCATCGCCCTCACCTTCAAACGGCGTTGCTCGCGGCATGTCACAGACGGTGAATCCTAAGTCATCGAACCACTTGCGGAAATGCAACTCCTCGCCTTGCCGCTCCGGATGAAAGAACCTGCTGATTGCTACTACTCCGTCGCGTACCAGCCCCGCGTTGGCGGTGAAAACCATGTCAGGCCAGCCGGGCTGGGGCTCGACGAGCAGCACCTTTGCTATTCTCTCCAGCGCATTGCGCAGCTCTTCCCACTGGGCTGTGGCCTGTTCGCGTGACGCACAATGGACGTTGCCGGCCATCCATGGATTGATGACGTAATCCACCTCATACAGTTTTGGGGGGCACATCAGAAAAGTAGGTCCCTTGAAGACAGGCGCGCGCTCGCTTCGAAAAGTCGATTGGCTCATAAGAGTTCCACAACAGTGAACTTCTTAGCTGTAAATAGATGCCGGGGGATTGCACTGGGGTGCTTTGAATTGGGCAGCGGCAGGGGTGAAGGCGAAAGCCGAGTCTAGCGCTGCCACTGTTGCGCCAGAAATCGGTTCGGCGTTTACTCGTTTCAAGGAGTTCATCGGAGAATCGCAATGTCAGAAAGAAAGAGTCTGTCACTGAGCACTCGTGCAATTCATGTTGGAGAAGAACCGGATCCCACTACGAAAGCAGTGGAAGCTCCGCTTATTTTGTCGACAAACTTCGTAACAGATCCCGACACATCGGGTTTCTCGGCAGTCGACCTCGGCGAAAACGATCCATATCTGTATGCGCGGTGGTCGACTCCTACCGTTAGCGCACTCGAAGAGAAGCTGGCTAGTCTTGAAGAAGCCGAGGATGCGTTGTGCTTTGGCAGCGGGATGGCTGCAGCATCCGGACTGCTGCTCGGAACCCTGAAAAGTGGCGATCACCTTGTGCTGAGCGATGTTTGTTATGCCGGAGTCGCAGAATTGGCTCGCGACACATTACCCGGATTCGGTATACAAGTGACCGTCGCAAATTTCTCGGATTTGGACTCCGTGCAAGCGGCAATTCGTCCAAACACACGCCTGCTGTGGGCGGAGTCGCCATGCAATCCGATTCTGCGATTGACGGATTTGAGCGCTGTTGCCGAGATTGCTCATGCCGCAGGGGCGGAGATTGTCGTGGATTCGACACTGGCTACTCCAGTGGCAACCTGTCCCATTGCACTTGGCGCGGATTGGGTAATTCACTCGCTTACCAAGTACTTGAATGGGCATGGCGACGCGCTCGCGGGTGTGGTCCTCGGAAAGCGTGCAGCTCTCGCCGACCTTCGGCGGAATGCGCTGATCCATTTCGGAGGCTCATTGAGCCCATTCAACGCCTGGCTGATTCGACGCGGTATGCATACGCTTGAGTTGAGGATGCGCGCGCATGCGGAAAGCGCGATGAAGATTGCGGAGTTTCTTGAATCTTGTCCACGGGTGAAACGGGTCATATATCCCGGCCTCTCATCGCATCCGCAACATGAACTCGCACGGCGGCAGATGAAGAACTTTTCCGGGATGCTGACATTCCAGGTGAAAGACGACCCATTGCCTGTGGCGCGCGAAATCGCACAACGAGCCCGCTTGTTCAGGTACGCCGTCTCACTCGGAAAGCAGCGCAGCCTGATTTACTACATCCCCACCGGGGACATGCTGCGAACATCCTTTAGCCTGACAGCCCAGGCGGAGAGCAGCTATCGTAGCTTTGCAGGCGACGGCATCTTTCGTACTTCAATAGGGTTGGAAAATCCGGATGATCTTTGCGAGGACCTGGAACACGTACTACATGTTTGACGAAAACGCGTATGGAAGCCGCTGCTGCTGTAGATAAGCTACTGAAAAGAATGGTCGGGGCGAGAGGATTCGAACCTCCGACCCCCTGCGCCCAAGGCAGGTGCGCTACCAGGCTGCGCTACGCCCCGACTGTGTGTGGCAGAAGATGCCTCACTTTGAAATCCTAGCACACGCGAACCAGCTTAGTCGTTCGCCGGAGAATCTTCGGTGGAAATGTGTGCGGCAAGTGGATGCGCGGTGAGGCCGAGGGAGTCGGCGGTCACGGTGAGCGAAGGATCGGAATACTTCCACTGCGGCGCTTGAGGATCAATGCTCCAGGTTTGGAGTTCGATTCCCATCTCGAAGGCGATGAACAGGTCGGAGGTGCGGGGCGCGACGTGAGCGCTCTTGACTCGGACATTTTGCAGGAGCTGGCGGGGATGGAGGTCGGGAGTTACTTCGACTCCAGAGTTGGTGGCGAAGCTGAGATTGCCGTCCACAACGACGCGCCATGGGCAATCGAGGAACAATTCGGCGTCGTGCTCGAAGGCGAGGCGCCATCCCTGGTTGTCGCGGCCGGTTGCGTAGCTCTCAACCGCGGTGCAGAGTTTCCCGGCAAGGCTTTGGTTTAGCTGATCGATGGCCGTGGGAGTGCCGGCAAAGTAGGCGCGCAGAGGGCGGGTGTTGAGCCAGTAGAGAAGGAAAACAGCCATCGCAAACTTGAGGAATAGAACGGGCTGGCTCATCGCTCCGGTGAGACCGCCGGCGTGCTCCCAGATGGAGGAGAGGCCTTCAATGGCGATCAGGAATGACCAGATGAGGACGAGGACGCGGCTCCAGTTTTCACCTTGCCAGTAGTTCCAGATGATGAAGAAGACGACGGCGAGAACGATGGGGCCGCCAATCAATCTTGGAAGGTGTGTGGAGCTGAACAGAGCAGCCCCGGTTGCAAGACGGACGAGGCTGGTTATGTAGTCGATGACGAGGAATACCGACATGAGGAACGCGGTGAGACCGACGCCCTCGGGACGTTTCGGGGAAAGGCGAGGTGTGGCGAGCTGTGGTGAAGAACTCGGGGTGGCCGGACTGAATCGCACAATGCGGAAAGTATAGTCAGCCGAATATGTTTGTACTAGTCTCGAGCCATGCCCCTCGAATGGAAGGTAAACCAATTTGCGATTCGATCATTCCGCGATCAGGGAGACGAGGACTATATTTCTGCTCGCATGGCGTGCCGCGCGCAGTTAGTCAGCCCCTTTCTGTGGAGTAGCCAGCAAACGATCGAGAAGTACCTTAAATGCATTCTTCTGCTTAACCGGATCCCCGCAAAATCCGTGATGCACGATTTATGCGAAGCTGTTGAGTTGATCAAACGCTCTGACAAGCTAGTCTTTGAGCTAACGCCAAAGAGCCAACAGTTTATCGACCATGTCGATAGATACGGACCGTTCAGATATCTCGAAATTTCAAACATCGCATACGGGAAGCAACTGATAAGCCTGGACGGAGCTGCGTGGGAACTGCGACGCTATTGCACTCTCTCCGACGCTCCTCGGAAGGTCACAATCCAACGAGGCGTCACGCCTCCCATTGTCCGACTTCCTGGAGGTTATCTCGAAAAAATCATCGATAATCTTGAACACCCTGCGCGAGAGCCGCTGCTTTGGCAAAATGCATTCTTCGGGAAGAGGGGCAGAAAACGAATCCGATATCATTCGTGGTTTAAAGCCACTAATGCACCGTTGTACCTTCATCCGGAAATTCTCGAAGAAGTCTGGAAATATGTGTACCTACCTAAGCCCATTCGCGATGGTTATAAGGATCATAAAGGGCCGTAGCATCGATCGCCACGGCCCACATGCGTTGCTTCCCTGCTCTACTGTGCGGCTTCCGGCTCTGCCGTTTCGGACTTCGGCATGGGGATGAAGTTGCGCACGATCACGTAGAGGATGGGGATGAGGAACAGGTTGAGGAACGTGGAGACGATCATGCCTCCACAGACGGTGGTGCCAACGGAGTGGCGGCCTGCACTGCCTGCGCCGGAAGCGAAGACCAGGGGCAACACTCCGAGAATGAAGGCGACCGAGGTCATCAGGATGGGGCGTAGGCGTAGTCGGGCAGCTTCAACTGTTGCGGCAAATAGCTCCATGCCGTTGCGCTGAAGCTGTTCGGCGAACTCGACGATGAGGATGCCGTTTTTGCTGGCGAGGCCGATGAGCATGACGAGACCGATCTGGCAGTAAACGTCATTCTGCAGGCCACGCAGGGATTGCGCACCGAGCGCCCCGAGGATTGCCATGGGTACGGAGAGCAAGATGATGAACGGCAGAACAAAGCTCTCGTATTGCGCGGAGAGCACGAGGTAAACCACGAGCAATCCGAGTCCGAAGAGCAGAAATGCCTGATTGCCGGACTGGATTTCTTCGAGGGCAAGTCCGGTCCACTCGAATCCGTATCCCGGAGGCAGAACCTTTTTGGAAACGTCTTCCATGGCGGCCAGGGCTTGTCCGGAGCTGTATCCTGGCGCGGCGGAGCCGTTGATTTCCGCCGAGCGAAACATGTCGTAGTGGCTGATGACGCTGGGGCCCGCGGTGTCCTTCAGCGTAACGATGCTGGAGAGCGGCACCATGGAACCAGCGTCAGAGCGCACATAGTATTGCGTAATGTTGGCGGGATTCACGCGGAACTGCTTGTCGGCCTGAACGTACACACGATAGGAACGATTGTTGAAATCGAAATCATTGACGTAGGTCGATCCCATGTAGGTGGCCAGTGTGGTATTGATCTGCGAAAACGGAACGCCGAGGCTCTTTGCCCTTTCACGGTCGATCTCAACCAGGACCTGCGGGGTACGCGCGGTGTAGCTGGAATAAACGGACTGCGGAGACAATTCCGGACGCTGACGTGCGGAGCCAAGGAATTTCTGCAGCGTTCCTTCGAGAGCTTCCGGCGTGCTGAATCCAGTCTGCTGCAGTTCGAAGGTGAAACCGCCGAATGAACTGAGACCCTGAATGGCGGGCGGGGCGAATGGGATTACGTTCGCCTCTGTGATGGAGCCGAGAGGCTGGCGAAGGGAGTTGATGACCGCTTCGAGTGAATTGCCAGCTCCCTTGCGTTGCGCGATGGGCTTGAGGTTGACGAAGATCAAGCCGCGATTGGGAGCCGCGCCACCGAAGCTGAATCCCGGAACGGCAAAGACTCCGAAAACATTGGGATTTTTCATGATCGCGTCGTTGGCCCGGGCGGCGATTTTGGAGGTGTACTCCAGCGAGGCGGCGTCGGGTGCCTGCACAAGCACGATGAAATATCCCTGATCTTCATCCGGTACAAAGCTGGTGGGCACGGACTTGTAAACCAAGGCCGTAAGCGCCAATCCTATGACGAAGAGGACGACCACGACGGTCTTCGCGTTTTCCATGCGGGTGAGCAGGCGGCGGTAGCCATCGGTAATACCGGCGATGCCGCTGTTGAAGGCACGGAAGACGGCGTTGCCCTGGCGGTCCGTGTGGCGCAGAAGAAGCGCCGAAAGGGCCGGGGTAAGGGTGAGCGCGTTGAAGGCCGATAGCGCAATCGAGAAGGCGATGGTGAGTGCGAACTGCTGGTACAGCCGGCCGGTGGTGCCGGGGAACAGCGATACCGGAACGAAGACTGCAATCAGCACGATGGAAGTGGCGATGACGGCGGAGGTAACTTCGCTCATGGCGACCGAAGTGGCCCGGCGTGCGTCGTGAATTCCCTCTTCAAGGTGGCGCTCGACATTTTCGATGACCACGATGGCGTCATCAACGACGAGTCCGGTGGCCAGGGTGATTCCAAAAAGCGTCAACGTGTTGATGGAGAAGTTGAAGAGCTTGACGAAGGCGAATGCGCCGATGAGCGACACCGGAATGGTGATGGCAGGAATCAGGGTGCTGCGCCAGGTTTGCAGGAAGAAGAAGATGACGATGATGACGATGAGAATCGCTTCGCCAAGAGTCTTCAGCACTTCGCTGATGGATTCACGAACTGCTGTGGTGGTGTTAAAGGCTTCCTGGTACTGCAGGCCCGCGGGAAAGGTTTTGGAGAGCCGCGCCATCTCGGCCTTCACACCCTTTTCCACGTCGAGCGCGTTGGCGTTGGAGAGCTGCTGCACGCCGAGACCGATTGCGGGGTATCCGCTGAAGGTGAGGTTGGACGAGTAATCTTCGGCACCGAGTTCGGCTCGGCCAACGTCGCGCAGTTGGACGATGGACCCGTCTTTCGTCTGCTTGACGATGATCCGCTCGAAATCCTTGGGATCAGTGAGTCGTCCGGCGGCTCGCACGCTAAGTGTGTAGAGCTGTCCGGCGGAAATGGGAGGCTGGCCGACTTGTCCGGCAGCAACCTGTACGTTCTGTTCGGCAAGAGCGTTGGTTACATCGACGGCGGTCAGTCCGCGCTTGGCCAGGCGAACCGGATCGAGCCACAGGCGCATGGCGTACTTGCGCTCGCCGAAAATGATGACGTCGCCAACACCCGGAACACGCTTCAGCGCGTCGCGGACATAGACGTCAAGATAGTTGGAGATGAACAGCGGGTCATATCGATTGTCCAAGCTATAAACGCCGAATGCGAGGACGAAAGACCCGGAGTTCTTGTTGATGGTGACGCCCGTCTGCTGAACGCTTGCGGGTAAGCGGCCCTGCGCGGTAGAGGCGCGATTCTGTACATCGACGGCGGCGATGTCGAGACTGCGATCAAGCTTGAAGGTCGCGGTAAGGGAGGCCGAGCCGTCATTGCCGCTGCTGGAGGACAAATAGCGCATTCCTTCAGCGCCGTTGATGGCTTGTTCGAGCAGCGTAGTAACGCCGCTCTCGACGGCCTGCGCGTTGGCGCCGGTGTAGAAGGCGCTCACCGAAACCTGCGGCGGAGCTAGCACCGGAAACTGAGCAATCGAGAGTGTGGGAATTGCAATGCCACCGGCCAGGATGATGAGCAACGAGCACACCGTGGCAAAGACCGGGCGGCGAATAAAGAAATCAACGAACAATATATCCTCCGCGCTTATGCCTGGGGAACAACCGGCATTCCGTCAATCAGGTTCTGGGTTCCGCCGATGATCACGGTGTCCCCGGGGTTCAATCCCTCTTCAATCACGTAGTTGTTGCCGATCAGAGAGCCAAGCTTTACCGGCTTCTGCTGGGCAGCGCTGCCGGCGGGGCCTTTGCCTACGACGAAGACAAACGACTGGGCTCCCAGCCGGGTCATGGCCGTAACAGGAACGATCGGCTTATTGACCTGTCTCCAGATCACGCGGGCATGAAGCACCTGATCGTTACGGAAACGATGATCGGCGTTGGGAACGGGCGCTTTGATCAGCAAAAGCTGATTGGCCGTATCGACACGCGGCGAAACGAAATTGACCTTGGTCGAGACTGCAGGTGTTGCGTCCTCATTGAGCAGATCAACCTGGGTACCGGCGTGTACGTCGGCGGCGCGCTCGGAGGGAACATTGATGTAGGCCTCGAGTTCGCCTCCACGGTCGAGCGTGGTCAGGATGGTTGTGTTGATAACACGATCTCCCACGCGGACGGGAATGTCTCCGATGATGCCAGCGGCGGGCGCGCGAACCGTAAAGTAGTGCAGTTGCACGCGTTGCTGATTAATGGAGGCGTCAGTCGCCTCCACGTTGGCCTTGGAGGCGTCATGCGCGCTGACCGCGTTGTCATACTCCTGGCGGCTGATGACGCCGGCTTCAAAGAGTCTCTTGGAACGGTCAAGCTGGGCGCGATTGTACGCAAGGGTAGCCTGCTGAGACTGCTTAGTGGCCTCCTGCTGATTGACCGAGGCCTGCTGTCGACGAGGATCGATCTCCATGATCGGCTGCCCCGCACTGACACGAGTGCCGGCGGTGACAAAGATCTTGATGATCTGGCCTTCGACTTCGGGCTGCAGAATGGAAGCGTTACGCGATTGCAGAGTCGCCAGAAACTCGGCAGAATCTCCAACCTGCTGGAGCGCAACCTTCTGAACCTGAACCGGGAAAGCAGGCATTGCCGTCGGAGCCTGGACCGACTTCTTGCAGGAGCCCAACGTAAATACCAGGGCCGCAACCAACGAGAGTAGTAAAAAACGGTATTGAATCATGAGTTTCCGCACAGATGAGCTTTTGGCCTCGATACACATAGCAGTCTCCACTTGGCGATGGAGCTGTTACGTGAGGATAGCAGAGCTGACTCAAATATTGTATCAGTTGACTTACAAATTTGAATCTGAGCGCAGGAGAGCAAGATTCAATTCGTGCCTAGAGCCGGTTTTCCGTCTCATTTTGGCCGACTTCGGCCAGGTTTTCATTCTACGGCGCGTCAGGCGGCGCGCCCCCTGGTGTCGGGAATTTCTTCCACATCGTGTCCGGAGATGGAGACAATGGGCTTTTGCAATCGATGGGCAGACAAGATTCGGCGTTGAGGATCCGCAAGCTGCATGGCTGGAGCGGACAGGCGTACTCCGGCCTCGGCTTCAGGATGGCTTGAGCTTGGGATTTTGCTGATTTTGCTTATGACACTTCGAGATTTCGATCTTCGCTTCATCTGTCGGTATGCATTGGCGAGAACCGGCGATACGGACTATCGTAAATAGAAGGTTTGTGTGCTGAATGTTTGCATCAAAGCTTCCGGTAAGTAAAAGGGAAAGTTCAATGAACAGGCTCCCGCTGCGGCTGGTTTACTCGGACAAGGCAAAGTTGCCGATTGGGGATCACATCTTCCACTCGAGCAAGTATCGCGGCATACGGGAGCGCCTGTTGCAGACTGGAGCGGCCAGCGAGTCAGATTTCATTTCGGCGCCGCTTTGCCGCGAAACCGATGTGCTGCTGGTCCACACCAAGCTGTGGGTAGACAAGCTGAAGAATGGAACTCTGAGTACCCGCGAAGAGCTGGAGCTGGAAGTTCCCTACAGCAGGGAACTGGTGGAGGCCTTCTGGTATATGACAGGGGGCTCGGTTGTCGCCGCCGAACAGGCGCTACGCGATAACTGCTGCATTCACATTGGTGGAGGATTCCATCACGCATTTGCGGATCATGGGGAAGGCTTCTGCCTGATTAACGACGTGGCGGTGGCCATTCGCTGCCTGCAGCGCGACGGACACATAGCGCGAGCGATGGTGATCGATTGCGATGTGCATCAGGGGAATGGCACGGCAGCTATCTTCGGCACGGGACAGCCAGAGCCTTTTCCTCCGCGAGCTTCCTGGGCGACCGCTCTGCTGGCACCCAGGCGCGAGGCTCATGTAAGGACCAGTGTGGTGCGGGATGTCTTCACGATTTCACTGCACCAGGAGAGCAACTACCCGCACTGGAAGCCAGCTTCGTCGATCGACGTGAACCTGCCGGACGGCACCACGGATTCCGAGTACCTGGAGTGGCTTTACACTGCGCTGAAGGGTGCGAAGGAGCGTTTTGAGCCGGAGCTGATCTGCTACGTCGCCGGGGCCGATCCCTATGAGCAGGACCAACTCGGCGGACTGGCGATGACTATTGATGGCCTGAAGAAACGCGACCTGATGGTGTACAACTTCGCCCGCGACCACGGATACCCGATTATGACTACCTTTGCCGGAGGCTACGCGCAGAATCCGGAAGACACAGTAGCAATCCACACCAATACGGTTCTGGCCGCTAAGGAAGTCTTCGAAACGTCGTAAGCAAGCGCCGGAATAGGCGAATTCTGAACAACTGCACGAGCAAAAGCTGAGATCATATCAGGAAGTCTGCAATTGAGGCTTTCATGAAGGTACAGCACCCTAAATCATTGGCGCATCTTCTAGTTTACAAAGCGAAGGGCTAAGCAGTGAGGTGTAGCTCAGGAGCCCGGCACGAAAATTCAGGGGAATACCGGCTTGGCAGGTCCCCAGCTTCTGATATAGTTGCGCGCTGTTGGAATGCTTTTCGATTCCCGAAACTCCAGAGAGGTTTGGCGTGCATAGAGTCTCCCGTGAACTCGATCGGCTCTTCGAAGTGACCGCTCTGATGACTGACTCCGTTATTGCCTGCGACGCATGTGGGCAGATGGTGTATGCGAACTTCGCGGCCAAAAGGCTTTTCGGCGAAATCGATATGGATCGCAACAGCATGGATGATTGCCCGGAAGTGATGGGCATCTTCGACTGCCATGGCGAGCGCATGCTGGACCCTCAGGAGTTGCCACTGGCGCAGGCAGCCTACGAGGGCAAGGTAGTCCGTATGAATCTGCTGGTGCGCCAGGATGAAAGCTGCTCTCCGGTGGAGGCGACGGCGTTCCCGGTCCTGGACACCAAAGGCAGGCAGATTGGGGCCATGATGGTTTGCCGCTGCCTGGGAGCATTCCCCGATCCAGGGCACGTTTCCCACGTGGCGTGATATTCTGAGGCTTCGCGGGCCCGCCCGTCGCAATTAAGAAAACTTCACAGATGGACCGCCTTGCGCGGCTCCCCGGACTTATCCGATGTTCGAGAATCTTACAGACAAACTCCAGCGCGCATTTAAGAACCTTCGCGGCCAGGGCAGCCTGACCGAAGAGAACATGGACGAAGCCTTGAAGGAGATCCGTCTCGCCCTGCTTGAGGCGGACGTGAACTTCAAGGTCGTCAAAGACTTGATCGAACAGATCCGGGCCAAGGCGATTGGCACCGAGGTCATGACCTCGCTCTCACCAGCCGAGATGGTGATCAAGGTTGTGCGCGACGAGCTGGTGGAAACGCTGGGCCGCGATACGGCGAAGTTCAAATTCGCCTCGCAGCCGCCAACCGTGGTTCTGATGGCCGGCCTACAGGGTTCTGGTAAGACCACAACCTCAGGCAAACTGGCAGGCTGGTTCAAGAAGGGCGGACACCGGCCCATGCTGGTCTCCGTGGACGTTTATCGCCCCGCGGCTCGCGAGCAGTTGAAGGTGGTTGCGAACGCAATCGGCGCGCACCTTTATGAGGGTTCCGGCGTCGAGAGCAACACCGAAAGCGTGGTCCGGCTGGCGAAGGAAGCGCGGCGCGAAGCGGTCATCAATGGCTGCGACGTGCTGATCGTCGATACCGCTGGACGTCTGCACATCGACGAACAGTTGATGGACGAGATGCAGTCTCTGAAGTCGCTGCTGAATCCGCAGGAAGTGCTGTTCGTGGCCGACGCCATGACCGGCCAGGACGCGGTGAAATCCGCAAAAGAATTCCATGACAAGCTGACGCTGACAGGCGTGGTGCTGACCAAAATGGACGGCGACGCGCGCGGCGGTGCAGCTCTTTCGATTCGCGCCGTTACCGGCCAGCCGATCAAGTTCCTGGGCATTGGCGAAAAGTATGATGCCATCGAGCCGTTCCATCCCGACCGCGTGGTTGGCCGCATCATGGGCATGGGCGACATTCTTTCGCTGATTGAAAAAGCGGAAGACAAGCTCGACAAAAAGAAGTCTGAAGAGTTTGCCAAGAAAGCACTGAGCGGTGATGGATTCTCACTCGAAGACTTCCGCGATCAATTGCGTCAGGTGAAGAAGTTGGGATCGTTGCAGTCGATCATCGGTATGCTACCGAAGATCGGTCCGTTTGCGCAGATGCACCAGGCGAGCAATAAAGTCGATGAGTCGCAGTTGACGCGCGTCGAGGCGATTATCAACTCAATGACCGCCTATGAGCGCGAACATCACGAGGCTATCAATGGATCGCGGCGCAAGCGCATTGCACGCGGCTCCGGCACCAGCGTGCCTGAGGTTAACAATCTGCTGCGGCAGTATGCGCAGATGCGCAAGATGTTCAAGTCGATGTCAAAGCCAAGCTTTGCCAAGCGGTTGTCGGGAATGAAAATGCCTGGCATGTAATTTGCAGATGAATTTTGATCGACGCCTCGCTCCTGCGGGGCGTTTAGTTTTGTGGGATACAACTCGCGATTCCCGCAAAGAGGTCGGTCTCCGTTTGCATCGCAGTGACTTCGGCGGTCGCGACCAAGTGAAATAGTTCGTGAACTCCGCCCTGACGCTGCGCGTGATCGAAGATGGGAAGCAGCGGAAGTTGGGTGGTGTGTTTCGCGAAAGCCTCGATCTTGCGATTGATATACGCGTCCACCTCAATGCGCGCGGTGACCGGAGCAAGAGAGACAACGGGGCGCTCGGACAGAGAGAACTCGGTAGTGACGTAGTAAAGTTTCTTCGCCTGCCAGGGAGTGAGACCGTTTTCTAGTTGTGCGGTATAGCGCGTTTTGCGTGCGGCCCACTGGAATGCTGCGGAGGTGAATAATCCGGCCATGCCATGGTCAGGGTGGGCGGTGACGAAGCCCTCGGCGCCAAAGGTGGCAACCACGTGAGGGCGGAACTTGCGGATGGAACGCACCAGTGCTCCCGTAACATCGTTGAAATCGGCACGGTCCAGCGCTCCGTCGGCGTAGCTCAAAACTTCGCAGTGAGTAACGCCAAGATGATGGCAGGAGTCCGCAAACTCTTTGCGGCGCGTTTCCTTCAATGCTTCGTCGGGGACAATGCCCCCACGGTTGGCGGCCCGCTCTCCGGCGGTAAGGCAGATCACGGAGCATTCGACTCCGGCTTCAGAATATTTCGAGAGGATTCCACCAAAGCATCCCGCCTCATCATCCGGATGAGCGGTCACGCAGAGCAGCTTTAACATTCACTTTCCTCGTTCACGAACTCTAGTCTCTGCTGCCAATCTTCGCCGGCGTCGGCCACGGGAGCGTAGGCCTGCCGGTGCATGGGCGAAGGTCCGAACTCACGCAACGCACGTTTATGATGCGGCGTGGAATATCCTTTGTTGCTGGCGAGGCCGTACTGGGGATAGATGGGGTCCCAGGAGCGCAGAATGGCGTCGCGATGAACCTTGGCGAGAATGGACGCGGCGGCAATCGAAGCCGACAGCGCATCGCCATGGATGATCTTTTTTTGCGCGCAGTCGAAGTCCACTTTCACCGCATCGACCAGCAGAAAATCGGGGCGGGGATTCAAACGCTCAACCGCCAACTTCATGGCCAGAAGGCTGGCGTGGTAAATATTGATCTGCTCGATCCTTCCCACATCCACTTCGGCCACGGCCCAGGCGATGGCGCGCTGGCGAATGCGCTCGGCGAGTTTGTCGCGATCTTCCTCGGGCAGCAGTTTGGAGTCGCGAAGGCCGCGAATGCGATCCGCGGGATCGAGAATGCAGGCTCCGGCTACGACGCAGCCGAACAGAGATCCACGGCCTACTTCGTCAACGCCCGCGACCAATCGCGCGCCACCCTCCCATGCCAACTTTTCGTACTTCGTGGTGCACTTCAGACTTTTCAGCAGGCGCAGTTTGATGGCGGAAGCAGAGAGCGCTTCTCCGGAACTGTTGGTCTCGTTTTGCTTTTGGCGGGACACGTTGCTGTAAGGTTCTCACCGCGAGGAAGCGGAATGCAAGTAGTGGACTACGAGCAGCCGCACGATTAAGGCGTGCGGCTGCTCTGTTGGAGATTTACTCTGTCGCGAAATGGCGCCAGCAACTCACGGTCGTGTCTCCATGGTTCGACGTCGCTCGGGCTCGGTAACTGTGGCCGTTCTCTCCAGCTTGTCCCATGAGAAGTGGCGGCCATCGATCGCACGCCGCAAGGTCTTGATCAGCACGATGGAGAAAAGCTGACGGTAGGCGAAGCGCTGCAGCCATACGTGTCCCAGCAACCACCAGTCGCGGCGATCGCGTCCGTGGCGGCGCTCAAGCGAGAACGCAATCACGGAGGCGATGAAGTCGATGACCAGGAACATCATAAAAAACAGCACGAGTTGCTGGAAGCTTGCCGGGTCCGCCGTCTCGGGATGGAAGTGCTTGTCCCAGATCAGGTACTTCAAGCTTCCCACCACGAACATGATGTCGATGAATGGGGAAACCAAGGGCAACATGATCTGGAAGATTACGATGTTGGGGAGTGCCAGGAAACCGAGAGCACCCTTGCGCGCGAACGCCGAATGATGCTTCCAGACCGCCTGGAGAATTCCGAATGACCAGCGGAAACGCTGGCGCATCAGGCCATTCGCAGTCGTCGGAGCCTCGGTGTAGGCGAGCGCACGATCTTCGTACTCCACCTTGTAGCCGTTCTGCAGCAGAGCCATTGTGAGATCGGCGTCTTCGGCAACGGTGTCGGTTTTGTACCCGCCGGCGCCGCGCACGGCCTCGGTGCGCCACGCGCCAATCGCGCCGGGCACCACGCAAACGGCACTAAATGTATTCAGGGCGCGGCGGTCAAAGTTCTGACTCGTGATGTATTCCAAGGCCTGCCAGCGTGTCCACAGATTCACTCGGTTGCCGACCTTGGCATTGCCTGCGATGGCTCCGACCTTTGCGTCCTGGAAGTGCGGCACAAGGTAGGCGATAGCATCGTTGGCGATCAGTGTATCGGCGTCGATTCCGACGAAGATCCCTTCCGCCACGAACTGCAATCCGTAGTTCAAGGCCTTGGCCTTACCGCCATTCTCCTGACGAAGCACGGTGACGCGGCCTTGCGCAATTTCGCTGGCAAAGGTCTCCCGAGCTACGTCGTAGGTGTGGTCAGACGATCCGTCATCGATGACGACGACGTGAAGGTTTGGATAGGTGGAGTTGAGCACGCTGCGGATGGTGCGGTCGATGACCTTCTCTTCGTTATAAGCAGGGATGAGGACCGCGACACCGGGATGGAAGGCGGATTTATCCGTCGCCATATCAGTGGAATGCCGCCGCATACGGTCAAAAATCGCCGTAGCTCCGACGAATACGAGTCGCCCGCTCATCAGGACGTCGCCGACGAAGAAGACGAATACGATGAAGCTGTTGACTGCTCCGAAGATCAGGAAGCCCGCGGAATCGACCGTCGCCCAGAAGCGTTCATTTTTTGAGATTGGGGGCATGACGTCGGCGTAGCTCTTGCCCAGCAATTCGTGTACGGAGACAATATCGTATCCGCGTGCGCGCAGCGCCGTAATTATGAGGGGCAGCGCTTTTACGGTGTTGGCGCGATTGCCGCCGCCATCATGCAGCAGAATGACCGAACCGCGGCCAAGCTGGTCGAGGATCGATTGCGTAATCTGCTCCGGCGATGGGCGCGGATCTTCGTGCCAGTCATCGGGATCGATCTTGTCGCCTACTGTGATGTATCCCATGTCCTGGGTCAGTTCGAGTGGACGCACCTCGTCGGCAGTGTCGGGCTCCTGATCGATGGAATACGGCGGACGAAAGAGCACCGGCTTGATGCCAAGTTTTGCGGCCAGCAGGCGCTCTGTCAGGTTCAGCTCTACCCGTGTGTATTGTGCACTGATGTTGCTGATATCGGGATGCGTGAAGGTGTGATTGCCGATTTCGTGACCTTCGCGATAGATGCGCTTGAGCAGGCCGGGATATTTTTCGGCTTCTAAGCCAATGGTGAAGAACGTCGCTTTTACGCCGTATTGCTTGAGAACGTCGAGAACTTTCGGCGTCCAATCCGGGTCGGGACCATCATCGAAACTGAGTGCAACACGCTTACTCGGAGCGCCGTAGGCATCGATGCGGTAAGGGCTCGGTAGCTCGCGGAAAACCTCATCTGTCACCAGTCCGCTGGGATCGACCGTAACATCGCGCGTTCCCGGCAATGGCCGGCTCGCGATGTGAAGGATATCGCCCTCGCCTTCGATGTCCACATCCTGACCTGGGTCCACGACCTTCAATTTCTCGGTGGCGTCGGCATCCTTCGGCGAGTCCCAAATCTTCCAAAGAGCGCGGTCCTCTGAACCGAGACGCCACAGGGCAAAGGTGGAGATCCCGAGTGAGCGCGCCGCACGCATCTGATTCAGCGCGGTGACGCCGTCCAAGTACCAGACGTCGTGGCGGCTGTTGTTTCCATCGAGATAGGTGAAGTGAGGATTCAGCATGTCGAAATCGAAATCGATGTCTGATTCCGAATCACGTGCCTCCAGCCAGGCCTCCTGCACGCTGACGTTGTGAACGCCAGCCATTCCGGGTTTGCCGGTCTTGTCCGTCGTCCAGTCGTATCCATAGTTGCCAATGGCACAGATAATCTTTTCGCGGGGAATGACCTTCAGCGCTTTGATTAAATTCTGAGTAAACCAGTCCTGACCTGCGATGGGACCGGGTGCCCCTCCCGGATAGTGCTGGTCGTAGTTCATCAGGATCAAACCATCGGCCAGCTTCGACATGAGCACGTAGTCGAAATCAGGGTTGGCGGCGGGGACGCTCAGGTAGAGCTTTTGATTGCGCTGGTGAAGATCCGAGGAAAGCTCGGCGATCAGTTGACGGTAGCCGGGCTGCGCCTCCTGATCGAAGCCTTCAATATCAAGCGTTAAACCTTTGTAGTTGTCGCTGGCGAGGAACATGCCCATTTCATGACGGAAGCGGTCGCGTCCGTCCTTGGAGTTGAGCATCTGCGCGACATCGGTGCGCCAAATATTCTGAATGGGATCGAAATTGTTCACCAACGGCAGCACGTCAACCTGGGCGTTGGTGCTCTTGATCAGCGGCATTAACTTCACGTCAATCGTTGCCACGTGATTGTTGGTTATAACGTCGTAAAGCGTGTTGTTTTCTTTGACAGCCTGCAGATGTCCATCGGCTCCGAGCACATGCAGCCACTCCGGAAAGACGAAATCGATCTGGTGAATGTATTCGCGCATGGAACTGTAGCTGGCCGCGTCCCAGGTCACATAGAATGCACCGCGAATGCCTTCGCCGGAGTTCAACACAACCTGCGATGCGGGAATCAGCGTCTTGCGGTGAGTACCCCTCTTTTGCGGCTTCTTCGGTTCATTCAGCTTGAGGGCGCGATAGTTCTTCTTCTGGTCTGCGAGCAACACCGTTGGAATGTTAATTTTGCGCACGACGGTGAGGGCAAAAAAGACGATCAGCAGACTCAGTATCACAACGGATACATCCAGCGTCTTGCGAATACGCTTCCAGCGGCGCCGATCAGGATCAAAGAAAATGGGCTTGGACATTATTTATTTGCCGTACTTCTTATCGTATGGTGCACACAACGCTCCGTCAATGAACCTCACTGGTTCAGCACCACTCCTACACTGGCCAGCCGCTCCAAGCTTCTGCTATGTTGGGTCGTGCTCACCCTCATAAACAGGCATCGCTGGTGGTTCCTTGCCACGGGCATCGCGGCAATCGTGCTGCGGCTTTTTTTCGTTTTCAAGATGCCGGTGATCGCCGGCGATACGCTTATATACGGCGATATCGCCAAGTGCCTGATAAACAATCACATGTTCGGCCTGGAGAAAGTTTCGGGATGGGAACCGACGCTGATCCGTTTGCCGGGCTATCCATTCTTCCTTGCTTTCACCTTTCTGATTTTCGGCCAGGACCACTATTTCGGCGCGATGCTGTTCCAGCTTGTTTTTGACGTGCTGACCTGCTTTTTGGTAGCAGACGTTGCGCGCCGCCTGTTCTCTGACAGAGTTGCGCGCACCGCGTTCATCCTAGCCGCCTTCTGTCCGTTTCTGATGAACTACGTTGCGACGCCGCTGACTGAGTGCCTGGAAATCTTCTTCATCACTGCGGCTGTCGACTGTGCCGTGATCGCCCTGGACATGCGGCGTTTGCGTTGGTGGGCACTCTGCGGAGCAGCCTCGGCGGGAGCCATTCTGCTTCGCCCCGATGGAGGGCTGATCCTGGGCGGCATCGGGCTGCCGATGGTTGTGCTCATGTATCGCGATGGCACTCGAAGACGAGAGCTGATGACTGCACTTGTACTGCTTGGCGCTGTGTCGCTGTCTCCGCTTGTGCCGTGGACGGTTCGCAACTGGCGCACATTTCACGTCTTTCAGCCGCTGGTCACCACTCATGCCAGCGATCCGGGCGAGTATCTTCCCACCGGCTGGGAGCGCTGGTTCAAGACTTGGCTGATCGATTATGCGAGTGTCGAAGATGTGGGCTTCCGGGTTCCCGGCGAACCGATCGATGTAGGCGACATTCCCGACCGCGCCTATGCCTCGGAAGCACAGCGCGCGCTTGTTCATTCGCTGCTCGACCAGTACAACGTAAAGCACCAGATGACGCCAGAGATCGATCGTCAATTCGGGGCGATGGCCGAAGACAATATTCACATTCATCCGCTACGTTACTACCTTTTGTTGCCGACGGCTCGCATGCTGGACATGTGGTTCCGGCCGCGCAGCGAGATGATGCCGCTCGACACTCATTTCTGGGAGATCGTCGAAGATCCACACGACGCTTGGTGTGATATCGCGCTAGGAATGCTGAACTTTGCGTATGTCGCTGCCGCCATCGCCGGGGCCTGGCTATTGCGCAGGAAGATTCGCTATCTTTCCCTGCTGCTCACCTACCCCGTGGTTCGCTCGTTGTTCCTGGCCACGACCGGCATGTCCGAGGATCGCTACACCCTGGAGTGCTTCCCCTTTGCCTTTGTGCTGGCCGCTGGATTTCTGGCATGGTGGCAAACGCCACAGAACAACGAGATTCAGGAACATCAGATGGCGACTGGGCGCGGAAAAGCCGGAGCCTGAGCCCCGGCCTTCGAATTCCGGTCGTTGCTGCTAGACCCTTTCAACATTATGAAATGGGGAGTCGCTCATGCGGAACATGGTCCGCACGTGCTCGCTCAATAACTCCGTGGCTTCGCGGTTGGCATCGCGGTCACTCTGGAGGAGATATTTCATGGCATCCACGAGGACCCTTTGTCCCTCCAGATACCTCGGATCATTCGTGCGCACTCGGTCGCGGGCACTCGGGTCGGGCCGTGCCGGGATGATTACTACCTTAGGTCTGACCATGATTTCCTCGTATTGGATGAGACGCGGCCCGACGACCTTCGGTTGTACAGCTAAGGCAAAACAGCTCGGCAGAATCTTACCCTGGACTAGCTATTGGGGCTGATGTACTTGGTCTTTCCCGTGGTTTTCAGCTTGAATGCATTATCAGGCAATTTCTGATTCACGCGAATTGAGCTGTACTTCGCGAGCCGGTAATCATCGCCATTTTCCTGGAACTTCTGCTGCACGCTCATACCTGTTTGCTGATCGATCCACAAGGTAATCAGGCGGAACATCGCTTTGGCCTTTTGCGCCTTGGGAACGAGTTCGAGCTTGTAGGTTTGAGCGCCGCCTACGGCCTCAACGCCCGCGTAGTGAACATCGAAATTCTTGGGCAGATCGTGGCCGCGTCCACCAAAACCGAGGACGAGGTAGGTTTCGAAATCCTGACGGTTCTTGCCTGCCATGTAGCGGGTTACCTGATCCGCCTTCGGCAGGTATACCTGCAATTCTTCGCCACTGAACAGGAGGTATTTGCGATCGGGCTTTTGAATGTCGGCAGCCATTTCAACGGAGTTTCCGGAGCGGCGAAAATACATGACGCCCTGCTGCGAGTAATGCTCATCTACAACTTTCTGGTACTGGTCCCATACGAAGGAAGTCTGAACTGTTTTGAAAGTCGTATTTGCCTTGTCGAGCAAGTTCAACACCTGCTCCACATTGACTTGCTTAACCTGACCTGACGCGGAGGCGGCCATCAGGACCGCCACGGACATCACCAGAATCCACTTACGCATTCGTATCTCTTTTCGCCCCGGGCACAGTCGCAAAACCGGGCGCCTACCGCCGAACCCACACATGATATCCCACGAGGTTCCCATTGCTGTCCTGCTCGGGAGCCCAGTGATCCAGCTTCACGTAGCCGACAATCGGCTCAATTACCCGCAGGAGGTCTGCCTGCTGCTCCACCTGCGTCCGACCCGGCACATCGCGAGCATCCACCCGGAAAATAAATCCCTTCGCGCCATCCGGTATGACCAGCACACTCCTTGGACGCGGCAGGCGCTCCGCCGGTTTGTCCTTGTAATTGATAAACCGCGGGGTCACAAAAATGAATAACAAAATCAGCGTGACCATCACGTCGTAATGAAATGATCCTCGCTGATGAGTCCACCAGACGTAACCCTTGATTGTCGCCCACATCTTCTTCATAGCATATCCAGTCTATTCGATTGCCGGGTTCCGGTCATTTCTCAATTACGCATTCAGTCCGGCAGTTCGGAAGCGCCTACATCTTTCGCGTTTCGATTTTCTCCGCTCCGATGTAGGGGCGCAGCGCCTCTGGAATCAGGACACTGCCGTCTTTCTGCTGATAATTTTCGACAATGGCCACCCAGGTTCTGCCGATGGCAAGACCGCTGCCATTTAGCGTGTGCACCAGTTCTGTACCCTTCCGGCCTTCGGTCCGGTAGCGAATGTTGGCGCGACGGGCCTGGAAGCTTTCAAAGTTCGAGCAGGAGGAAATCTCGCGAAACAGTCCCTGTCCCGGCAGCCAGACTTCCAGATCGTACGTCTTCGCCGAACTGAATCCCATGTCTCCAGAGCAAAGCAGCATGCGGCGATAATGCAGGCCGAGTCGTTCGAGAACTTCTTCGGCGGCACGCGTCAGCTTCTCGTGTTCGTCGTAGCTCTCCTCAGGTTTCGAAAACTTTACCAGTTCCACCTTCTGAAATTGATGTTGGCGAATGATGCCGCGCACATCCTTGCCATACGATCCCGCCTCACTGCGCCAACAGGGCGTGTAAGCCGTCAACGAGACCGGCAGGCGCGAGGCTTCGAGCGTTTCATCGCGAAAGATATTGGTGACCGGAACTTCGGCGGTGGGAATGAGCCACAGGTCGCGCTCGCCTTGCGGAACCCTGAACAGATCCTGCTCGAACTTGGGCAACTGCCCGGTACCGTACATCGACTCGGAGTTCACCATGTAGGGCGGAAGAACTTCAGTATAGCCATGCTCGCGCGTGTGCAGGTCGAGCATGAAGTTCATCAGCGCGCGTTCGAGCTTCGCTCCCATGTCCCAGTAAAGAGCAAACCGGGCACCGGTTATTTTGCTGGCACGCTCCAGGTCGAGAATGCCTAACTGCTCGCCAAGTTCCCAGTGCGGCTTCGGAGTGAAGTCCATCATGGGCGGCGCGCCCCAACGCTTGACCTCAACGTTGGCGGTTTCATCGCGACCGATAGGAACTGATTCATGCGGAAGATTGGGAATGGTGGCCAGAATGTCGTAAAGCTGTTTGTCGGCGGCCTTGGATTGCTCTTCGAGTGCGGGAATGCCTTCCTTCAACTTCAGAACTTCGGCGCTCAGGGCCTCCAACTCCGACTTCTGATCGGCGGTGATGGAACCCTTCTTCTCAGCGCCCATCAGCGGGCCAATCTTCTTGCTGAGTTCATTGCGCCGCGCCAGGGCGAGTTCCAACTCATGCGTCAGAGCGCGGCGGCGAGTTTCGATTTCACGGAAGTTGCCCAGTAGTTGCTCAGGGTTGGCGCCGCGGCTGCGCAGCTTATCTTCTACGGTAGATAGATTTTGACGTACAAATGCAAGATCAAGCATAAGTACACAGGATAACAAGAACCGCTCGTCTAAGGCGACATAACATCCTGCAGTGCTTTAAGAATATTCTGCTACGACTTCCTTGGCCGCCTCGATTTGCTTGCTCCAGTAATCGCTGAATTGGGGATCTGCCCATCCCTCAATTATTGACGACAGATCGACTTCACGAGAGATTGCAATCATCGTTATCAGGTTGAAAACACATACTCCCTGCGGCAAAGGCGCCAGAGTATCCCAGAATTTCAGGCAGCGCGCGAAATACTTGGAAATTCCTAGCTCGTATTTCACAAGTGCCTCCCGAATCTCTTCTATTGTGTTGATGCCGACTTTTCGCGCAATCTCGCATCTACGACTCAAGAACTCATCGCTTATTTCCCCAGCCCACTGCGATCCGGTAAGTCCCACGAGCACTTTGTCGATTCGTTCCACAATCGGGTCTTGAGAGATGAAGGACTTTAGCGAGACACTGTTCAATGGAACGCCTGATACCTGCGCCTCGACTTGGAGGTCAACGGATTTGAAGTAATTGCCTTTTTTCTTCCGTAGTTCTAGAAATTCTGATTCCGCTATCTCAAGGAGAGCCGCCATCCGATAGAACCTTCTCTTGATGTCACTCGGGAACGCCTCTCGTAAGTCATACCAATCGTGCTCGATCTCTGACCACGCATGTCTCAAAATCGACGTAACCTGAACCTCACAGCAGGTGGAGCCGAATTTCTTGTATGGTACATCGCTCCTGCGCTTTTCCGTATGGCGACAAACAAAATTGACTGCGTGATACCCGAATCGGTCAGGATCCGTATTTCTTTTGTCAACGGAGTTTTCTGGATCAATCTGAAATTCGCGCTCAATGATCCCCGCTACTCGATCCACTTCATCTTCGTAGTAGGTAATTATTCGGAGACCTACTAAGTCAGTGATGTCATCCAGGCATTTGTACTTCTTGTCTGGATTTGAATACTTTTCTCGTAACTTTTTGGATGTCTTGACTCGGGCTTGCACCGATTGGTACCGAATGTTCGCATCTTGCAAGCATTCTTCAATCAAGTCTTTCGTTTTCTCACACAAGCTAGCTAGAGTTTCTCGTCGCTTATCAAACTCGAGGAGTACCGCTTCTACTGACATTGGGCTCGCATTGGGGAGGGGCATAGGTTTAGTTCCTCAGAAGCGCTTCGTCAGCTTAACGCCGAATTTAAGCAAAGGAGCTCCACTAGGGTTGCCCTGAGCCACCGCATGCTTCTCATCCAACAGTGTTCCCACCAGCACCAGTGAAAGATCGGAACCGACAGTCCGGAAGATGCTCTCATAATTCTCAATGAAGGGCGCTGCTTTCAGCTGCGCATTGAAAGTATCTCCTTCAAGCGTATACTCCCCCGTGTAAAAGTAACCTCCATCCCCTCCAAGCAACTTGCCGTCTTGGAACACGACGACACCGCCTCCGAATATGCCGACGCTGCTGCCGAATTCAGCCGTCCATAAGCCGTCCATTCTACCCTCCCGATTTCTGGTGATACCTTTCTTGGACACAAGCTTCGTCTTGCCGCGACAGGTTGCACAATGCAACCTTTTCTCATTCTCTGAACCAGAAACATACATGGTTCCATACTTCCGCCGAGAAGAAAAGCTACACACCAGTCCATATCCCATATCCGAGATATATCCGGAGCTTTCTACTAATGCTCCCACGTTCTCTGGACTAAACTATTCCTCAGTATGCCCCGACAACTTCGTAGCTCTCTCGCTCTCATCGTACTCACCCTATGGGCCGTTGCTTCTTTTGCAAGCGCTTATGACGCCAAGCCAAAGCTGGTGGTCATTGTCGTAGTCGATCAACTGCGCGGCGATCTTCTGGAACGCTACCACGACGATTTCGGCGAGGGCGGATTCCGCCTGCTGATGGATCATGGTGCGTGGTTCACTTCCTGCTACTACAACTACGCCGCTACCAAGACAGCGCCGGGACACTCAACGTTGGGCACAGGAACTTACGCACTCGGTCATGGAATTCTTGCCAATGAATGGTGGGATCCGAAGCTGCGGCGGGTTGTGACCAGCGTGGAAGACGAGAACACAAAGCCAGTTGGACTGCCTCCGGGGGTCGCGAGTGAGAAATGGAGCGCGTCGCCGCACAACTTGCAAACGGACACGATTGGCGATGAGTTGAAGCTCGCCACCGGAGGCCGCGCGAAAGTCTATGGCGTAGCTCTGAAAGATCGCGCGGCCATACTGCCGGTGGGATATTCCGCCGATGGAGCCTTCTTCATCGATCCGCAATCGGGCGCGTTCGTGACCTCGTCTTACTACATGCAGCAGGCGCCCGCGTGGCTGGCGCAGTTCAACGCGGGCAAGACACGTGAAAGCTATTTGAACCGCGAAGTGAAAGATGCGGCAGGAAGAGTATTGCGCTCGACTGCTCCGGCAAAGAACGCTCAGGGCAAGGACATGTCGTTTTACAACCTGGTGGGACCGACGCCCTGGGGCAACGAATACACGGTCGAATTGGCGAAGCAGATCATTGACAACGAAAAGCTCGGCACGGGTGCAGTCACCGATTTGATCTCGGTCAGCTTCTCCTCTCCGGACATGCTTGGACACAAGGTCGGCCCAGATTCGCCAGAACATAAGGCGATGCTGGTGGCGCTCGATCGCAACCTCGCAAACTTCTTTCAGTATCTAGACACGAAGGTAGGCAAGGGAAACTGGGCGGTGGCCTTCAGCGCCGATCATGGCATCGCGCCGATGTCGGACGTGGCGAAGAAGCTGCGCATTCCGGCGGGAAACTTCAGCGGGACTGAATTGCAGAAGGAATTCAATGGGACGCTGAAGGAGAAGTACGGCAAAGAAGCCAAATACGTGGTGTTCGTTGACTATGCCAACGTGTATCTGGATGAGCAGGCGTTTGAAGACGTGCACGTAAGCGAGGCCGACGCGGAGAAAGCAGTTGGCGAGTTGATGCTGACGCACGGCTTCCGCAACTACGCAACCAAGACGCAGATGCGTGCTGGCGACGCGGGCAATGGCGGGGTGTTCCGGCAGCAGATTCTGAATGCCTACTCGCCGCTCTCGGGATGGTACGTGATGGGGTTCATGGCGCCGTTCTGGATCGGCTTCTCTAGCGGTACGACGCACGCGCTGCCCTACAGTTATGACGCGCATGTGCCACTGGCCTTCTACGGAACCGCATTTCGCCCGGGCATCTATCGCGAAAGCGTGGAGCCGGTGGATTTGGCCGTGACCCTGAGTTCGCTGCTGCGCACGAACAAGCCGGCCAGTGCGGTGGGTCGCGTTCTCAACGAGGCGTTTGCGGACAACCCCCAAGGCGGAGTCGCAGGGTCGAAGGGCACGAAGTAGAATAAAGATATGAGCAAGAAGAATCCGAAGCAGAGCGTAGGGGCCGCAGACATTGCCTCGAAAGAGGCTGCCACGCTCAACTCAACAGCAGAGTCAAAGCTCGCTGCCGATGCCGCCGCGAAGAACGTTGCGCCCAGTGCGGCGAAGCGCGGTCCGCTTACGCTCGACATGAGCGTGAACGTCGCGGGCATCCATCTGAAGAATCCGATTCTTGCAGCGTCCGGCACGTTTGGCTATGGCGTGGAATTTGAGGACATTGTCTCGCTCGAACAACTGGGCGGATTTGTGGTGAAGGGGTTGTCGCGAGAACCGATGGCGGGCAATCCTCCACCGCGCCTGTTTGAAACTGCGGCGGGAATGCTGAATGCGATTGGGCTGCAAAACATTGGAGCTCGCGCATTTGTCGAAGAGAAGTTGCCGAAGCTGGTGAAGATCAAAGACGCCGTAGTGATTGCCAATGTCTATGGATACAGCACGGACGAGTATCAGCAGACGATCCGCATTCTGAACGAGGGCGAGGGGATTGCGGCGTATGAGTTGAATGTGTCGTGCCCGAATGTGCGGCATGGCGGAATCACGTTCGGGCAGGACGCGTCGCTGCTGGCGGACGTGGTGGCCGCGGCGCGAGCAGTTTCGCGGAGGCCGCTGATTGTGAAGCTTTCGCCTAACGTGACCGACATTGCAAAGATGGCGCGGACCGCTGAAGATGCGGGTGCGGACGCTATCTCACTGGTGAACACATTCCTTGCGATGGCCATCGATCCGGTGACGCGGCGGCCACGAATTTCCAACGTAACGGCGGGGTTGAGCGGTCCGGCGATCAAGCCAATTGCGGTGCGCATGGTTTATGAAGTGGCGCAGGCAGTGAGGATTCCGGTGATCGGCATGGGCGGCATCAGCACGCCGGAGGATGTGGTGGAATTTCTGCTGGCGGGAGCAACGGCGGTGGAAGTGGGGACGGCAAACTTCTGGGATCCGCGGGCTTGCGAACGGCTGGTAAAGCAGCTTGAACGCTGGTGTTTGGAGCAACACATAGAGAGCGTGGCCGGATTGCGGGGAGGATTGATCTTGGGATGAGAGACACCTGCAGCGTGAGACTGCACCCTGCAGTTGGCAGGCTAACATTGATCGAATGGTGAATGGTTGGACAGGACTGAAGTTACTGGGTGGTCAATCGTTGTGCAGGGACATGAAGGACTTATCAAAAGGTAACCCCTTCAGGATGGAGAGGTTACCTTTTTAGTAAATCGTGGAATCTAGTGGCCGGAGATCTTGACCCGCAGCTCTTCGGGGAGACGGTCGCGGAGATTTTCCGGCAGACGGTCGTGGAGATTTCGAGCTCCGGACATGGCTGCGTCTTTGACAACGAGCGGTGCTGGAGTGGCAATAGCAACCGCGAGCCAGACCAAGGCCGAGAAGGCGAATCCGCAGAGAGCACCGAACTCAAACAGGAGCGCGTGCGGCGGGCTGAAGTGGTGGATGACGGCAAAGGCGAAGACGAAGACAATCGCTGAGACCGTAGCCAGTGCGATGAGGGTGATGTCGATGGTGCGATGAAGTTTTTGCCGGGAACGGCAATGATCGCATTCGGCGAGGTGAGCCTCGTAGTCGCCGCTCATTTCCGGCGCGAGGCCGGTAATGTCATAGCGCCATCCCGCGAGGATGTGTCCGACGAATGGATCTATACATTTACTCATATAAATTTATAGTGTGAGGGTCGCGAGCGGTTCATCCTGGGAAGCGAGAACCAGCTGGTTGCCCCACAGCCCCGGTCGCACTCCCAAAGCCCGCTCAGCCGCGACGCGGGCCAGGTCAGGATGATTGTTCTGCTCAGACAAGTGAGCCAGAATCAGGAATGCTGCACCACCATCATAGTCTGTTGTAAGGAATTCTGCGAGAGCTTCGTTGGAGAGATGGCCGACGCGGGACATGACGCGCTGTTTTACGGACCAGGGATATGGGCCGACGCGGAGCATTTCAAGGTCGTGGTTGGATTCGAGAACGAGCCCATCGCAGCAGCGGAGCTGGTCCTTGACGTTCTGGGTCATGAACCCAAGATCGGTAGCGATAGCCATTCGCACACCTTCGGCGACGAAGCGGAAGCCTACGGGATCGGCGGCATCGTGAGGAATGGTAAAGGGCGTAACCTCGATGTCTCCCACGTTGAAAACCTTACCTGATGAGAATAGTTCGAGGCGTTCTGCCTGAACGCGGTTGCCTGCCGAATCCTTAAACTGACGGGTCCAGGCGCCGTGGGTAGGCGCGGTCATGTAGACGGGGAGGCGGAACTTCTTGGCCATGACGTTCACCCCGGCGACGTGGTCGGAGTGCTCGTGGGTGATGAGGATGGCGGAAAGCGACTCCGGGGCGATGCCCTGGGCGGCGAGGCGGCGGCAGGTCTCGCGGCAGGAGAGGCCGCAATCAACGAGCACGCGAGTTTGAGAGGTCGCGACAACCGTGCTATTGCCTCGGCTACCGGAGGCCAGAACTGTGATGGAAACCGCCACGAACTACAGCATAGCCGGAATTGGGTGGGTTTTGAATGCAAAGTTTGGTACGGGGTTTCAAAGTTTGGGTTCTAAGGTTTCAAAGTTTCAAGTTTAAAAGTTGAGGTCAGCAGCATACCTTTGCCGCCTTGAAATTGCCACGGCGATTGCCGCTACAAGACTGCTGGACGTGCGGGTAACGTGAAAGTCCCTGCAGGGAGGGGGATGCTCTCGCCACAGCCGGGGAGCGAAACAAGGATGTGATGGTGGGGCAGGAGAAGCAGGATTGAAAGCAAAAGCAGGGGCAACGGCAGATGCAAAGACCAAAGCAAAAGCCAAAAGCAACAACAACCAACCCCGAGGTCCTTCGCTTCGCTCAGGATGACAACTTAGGAACAAAAACAAAGGCAAGAGCAACTGCAACGTCAAAGGCCAAGAGCAACTGCAACGTCAAAGGCCAAGAGCAACTGCAACGTCAAAGGCAAGAGCAACTGCAACGTCATAGGCCAAGAGCAACTGCAACGTCAAAGGCAAGAGCAACTGCAACGTCAAAGGCAAGAGCAACGGCAACGGCAAAGGCAAGAGCAACTGCAACGTCAAAGGCAAGAGCAACTACAACGTCAAAGGCAAGAGCAACTGCAACGTCAAAGGCAAGAGCAACTGCAACGTCAAAGGCAAGAGCAACTGCAACGTCAAAGGCAAGAGCAACTGCAACGTCAACTACCCCACGTCAGCCCGATAAAGCTGGGCGGGACGTGGGGCACCAGGCAGCAGGACGTTTTCGCCTTCGGATTTATTTTTCGACCATGGTAGGGACGGACTTTGCTGCGACGTCGGGCTCTTTCGTGAATCCGGCGACGAAGTTGCGATAGAGGGCAAGGGCGCTTAGGGTGGCGAGCGCCAGCAGGATGGTTCCCTGCGCGGGATGGTGCAGGAGGAGTTTGCCGGTTCCGAAGAGGACGAGGTAGACCATGGCGCAGCCGAGGATCCAGGCGGTGAGGTTACTGCCGAGATCGCGGGTGGGCGGCACGTCGCTGATGCGGGTGGCAATGGGCTTCCATCCACGGACGTCGGGGCGGACGAGGCGGTAGAAGGCATCGAGGGTTTCGCGGGGTTCGGCGGGGGTGAGCAGGGTGACGGCGAGCCAGACTACGGTGGTGATTACCGTGGTGGTCAGGGCGGTTTTGGCGAAGACGACGGGCGAGGCTCCATGGAAGGGATGGAGCCGGTTGAGCGCGACGGTGACGGCGAGAGAGCAGGCCATGGCAGAGATTTCAGACCATGCGTTGATGCGCCACCAGTACCAGCGCAGGAGATAGACGGCTCCGGTTCCGGCGCCGACTTCCATGACGACCTGCCAGCCGCTGGCGATGGAGTCCAGATTGACGGAGACCCAGGCGGAGGCGATGACCAGCAGGACGGTGGCGAGTCGCGAGACCATTACATAGTGTCCGTTGCTGGCCGTGGGGCGAAGGAAGCGGCGATAGAAGTCGGAGACGAGGTAGGAGGCTCCCCAGTTGAGCTGGGTGGCGACGGTGGACATGAAGGCGGCGAGGAATCCGGCAATGGCGAGGCCGCGCATGGAGTGGGGCAGGAAGTTGTTCATTACCAGCATGTAGCCGGTTTCGGGATGGGCGAGTCCGGGGCAAAGAACGATGACGCAGAGGGCGGTCATGATCCACGGCCAGGGGCGGATGGCGTAGTGAGCGACGTTGAACCAGAGCACACTGAGCAGACCTTGGCGCTCGTCGCGGGCGGAGAAAATGCGCTGGGCAATGTAGCCTCCGCCGCCGGGTTCGGCTCCGGGATACCAGAAGGCCCACCATTGCAGACCGATGTTGACGAGGAAGGTGGCGACGGGGATGGTCCAGAGCATTTCAGTGGTGAGACCGGAGGAAAAACTGGGGAAAAACGAGAGCGGGTTGCCGGTGGCGGGCGAGCGCATGGCCGACAATCGAGTAATCAGCGCAGACATGCCGCCAACGGCGCGGACGGCGTAGAAGGCGATGGCGATGACGATAGACATCTTGAGGACGAACTGGAAGAGGTCAGTCCAGAGGACTCCCCAGAGGCCGCCGAGGGAGACATAGAGTCCGGTGAAGGGGATGAGGAAGAAGACGCAGAGGGCAAGCGCGGCGCCATCGGGCGAGGCCCAGATGCCGCCGAGGGGCGCGACCCAATGGCCGACGTTTTGGAGAAGAGGCGTGCCGCCAAGGGTGGTGGCGACGATGCTGGTCATGGCCTTGGTGACCCATCCGAGGATGACGCAGTTCATGAGAAGGCCGAGATAGATGGCGCGGAATCCGCGAAGGAAGGCCGCGGGCTTGCCGCTGTAACGGATCTCGGCAAACTGCACGTCGGTGAGCAGGCCGCTGCGCCGCCAGAGGCGCGCGAAGAGGAAGACGGTCATCATGCCGGAGAGAAGCGATCCCCACCAGAGCCAGTTTCCGCTGATGCCCTGAGCATAGACCAAGCCGGTGACGACGAGAGGAGTGTCGGCGGCGAAGGTGGTGGCCACCATGGAGGTTCCGGCGAGCCACCAGTTGACGTTGCGGCCGGAAACAAAATAATCATCGACGCTTTTGGCCGAGCGCTTGCGAAACCAGAAGCCGAGGAGAACGGTGATCGCGAGATATCCGAAAATTGCCAGCCAGTCCAACAGAGAAAGGGTCATAGAGTTTCGTATGTATCTCAAGCGCTGGCCGCAGGCTAACACGAAGAGTCTGAAGCGTGGTAGCAAGTTACTCGAATGGGGGGTAACACGAAAGTGGCAATCAGGAGTTTGCGGGTACACTTTATCCAATTTCTTACAATTTAGTTACAACTTCAACGAGAGAAACTGGATAGAATGTGCCTCATGACAGCGGCTCGGATCTTGATTGTGGACGATGAACGGACGATTGCCGATACTTTATCGGTGATTTTCCGTCACGCGGGTTATGAGACATTCACCGCGTACAACGGACTGCTGGGACTGGACGCGGCGCGTAGCCTGCTGCCGAATTTAGTTCTGAGCGACGTGGTGATGCCGGGGTTGGACGGGGTCGCGATGGCAATTGAAATTCGCAATACCCTGCCGGATGTGGAAGTGCTGCTGTTCTCTGGGCAGGCGACGACGGTGGAGTTGTTGCGCGAGGCCGAGAGTAAAGGATTCCACTTCGAGATTTTGCTGAAGCCGGTGCATCCTGCTGAGGTGATGCGAAAAGTGGCGCTGGCGCTAAAGGCGCACGAGCAGGATTAGCTACAAGGAATCGCCCTGATTCCGTTTCTGAAACAATTGAAATCGCGCTTGGCCGGTGATTAAAACGGCGCTCGCCTGCCTCACTGAGCATCCAATTCATTGCACACACGTTTACGGCAACACGATTACGTAGAAACGGAAAAAGAGAGGGTTCGGCTGGAGGAATTTCAAAAGCCGAATTCCAGAAGAGGAGCCATGGCAGGCGAGACACCGAGAGGAAACAAAGGCACTCCCCAGATCACTCCGGATGAGCGTGAGCACACCGGCTCACGGCGCGATCCGGAAGAACGGCCGAAGATCAAAGGCGAAGCGGAAGACGTACAGCGCCGGGCCAGGGAAAGAGCTCACGACAAGACACTGGCCGACTCGTTCCCTACGAGCGATCCGCCGTCTACGATTCCTGACCCGAGCGAAGATGAGGACGCAGCGTAGCTGACGACGAAGGCGCTGTGAAAACGCTCCCGAAAAAACGGGAGCTGCAGACTGCTGACAAAGTCCTCGATTTTTCGAGGGCTTTGTTGTATTCAGAGTTCATGCTGAAAAAAGCAGAGGTGCCGCAGGAGGAGATGGAGTTTGTCACGATCGGGATGCTGGTTC
>Ga0137379_10000262_pt1 | contig 46256 bp, 37 predicted proteins | sample SagtaG_18_FD_104812 | JGI IMG/M metagenome (GOLD analysis project Ga0137379, IMG submission 104812) | Vadose zone soil microbial communities from Sagehorn Ranch, Mendocino, California, USA - Sage2_L_80_16 metaG | ecosystem: Environmental > Terrestrial > Soil > Vadose zone | place: USA...
GAACGCCACAACAAGCAATGCGGCCACGGCTCCCAGAGTTCCCAGCCGCTTGAATTCAAACCACTCCTGCCACCACCGCGCAGGTCTTTCCGGCAAGCGAGGCGCAATCTGCTGCCATACATGCCGCCCATAGTCGTCGCCGGGGTTGGGTACGGGGAGCGTATCGAGCGCAGCGAGCACAGCTTCGATGCGCTCAAGCTCCGCCCGGCATTCTTGGCAAGCCGCCAAGTGTTGCGCAATCACCGCGCGCTGGGCGGCCACGCCTTCTTTGTAAGCAATCAATTCTTCCTCGGTCATATGTTTCATGATTCCGTTCCCATCGCTCTAGCTTGCGTTCCTCTCCCCACGAAGGGCTGCAAAGCCAGGCGCAATTTCTGGACTGCGCGAAAAACGGTGTTCTTTGCCGCGCCCGAACTAGATTTCAGGACTTGCGCAATCTCTTCAATCGCGCAGCCTTCCCAGTGCCTCATGACAAACGCGGTCCGCTCCGAGTGAGAGAGCGCGGCAAGCGCAATCTCCATCTGTTTTCGTAACTCGATGTTTTGCGTCAAACGTTCCGGAGTCGGCGCGGCATCGTGCACCAGCGTCACGGGATCGTTTTCCGTTCCTTCTTCGTGGACCGCCGGTTCAATCTTGCGAGCTTCTTCCTTCTTGCGCTGCCGCATGCGGTCAATGGCGTAATTCGCCGCGATGCGATAAACCCAGGTTCCGAAATTCGCGCGCGCCTCAAACTTTCCGAGCTTCTGATACGCGCGCAAGAACGCCTCCTGGACCACTTCTTCGGCATCGGGCCGGTTCCGCGTCATTCGGTAAGCCAGCCGGAAAACATTGTGGCTGTGCCGCTCGACGAGAACGCGAAACGCATCCCGATCGCCAGCCAGCGTGCGTTCCACGGCGACGGCGTCGCTGTCAGCGATGGTCTGGGTATTCTCGACGCTCGGCTGCATTCGAATCATTAGACAGGATTTTGCCCTTGCGGTTAGGTCGCGCTAAGGGCTGTCGACCCAACAAGTTAGCTCAAACAAGGCCTTTGCGGTACTGCCGCCGGAGATGACAGAGGCTCTCGTGCCAAGGCCGATGAACCACGCCTATTGCGGTATGATGGATGAAGGTAGTGATACACGAGAACTGGTCAATCTTGCGTTGATGCTTTCCATCAGGAGAAAGAGTTGATTCCACGGTACACGCGCCCGGAAATGGGCCACGTCTGGAGCGACGCCAACCGCTTCGCCAAATGGCTTGAAGTGGAAATTGCCGCCACCGAAACTCTGGCGGAAGCGGGCCAGGTGCCGAAGGAGGCGGCCGCGACGATTCGCGCGCGCGCTACGGTGGAGGTAGCGCGCATCCACGAACTTGAAGCGAAAGTGAAGCACGACGTTATCGCTTTCACCATGGCTGTCGGCGAATCGATCGGCGATCCTGGTGCTGCGCGCTGGCTGCACTACGGCATGACTTCGAACGACGTGGTGGACACCGCGCAGGCCTTGCAGGTTCACGATGCATCGAAATTGATCGAGCGCGACCTGGTGATGTTTGGAGAAATTCTCGACCTCCGCGCGCACGAATTCCGCCATACGCCGCAAATTGGCCGCACGCACGGCATCCATGCTGAACCCATCACCTTCGGACTGAAGATTGCCAACTGGTTCTCCGAAAACCAGCGCAACATTGCACGCTTTCGCGACGCCGCGGCGCAAATGGCGGTGGGAAAGATTTCCGGCGCGGTGGGTACGGCTTCGCATCTTGGCACAGAAATCGAAGAGCGCATCTGCAAGCGACTCGGGCTCGGGGTCGCTCCTATCGCGTCTCAGGTAATTCAGCGCGACCGCCACGCACAGTACCTGAGCGCGCTTGCCAACATTGGCGCAATGCTCGAGCGTATCGCGCTCGAAATCCGCCATTTGCAGCGTACTGAAGTTCGGGAAGCCGAGGAACCCTTCAGCGAAGGGCAGCGCGGCAGCTCCGCCATGCCACACAAGCGCAATCCCGTGACCTGCGAGCAGATTTGCGGCCTGGCGCGCCTCGTGCGCTCCAACATGCTTGCCGCTTTTGAGAACGTGGCGCTGTGGCATGAACGAGACATTTCGCACAGCTCTGTTGAGCGCGTGATTTTACCCGATTCCACGATTCTCGTAGATTATATGCTTTCGAAAATGATCGCCATCGTCGGCCAGATGCACGTGTTTCCCGAGCGCATGCTGCGGAATCTTGAGTCTACGCACGGCCTCGTTTTTTCAGGTCAATTGCTCCAGGACTTGGTGGAAAACGGCATGCCTCGCGACGATGCCTACAAAGCGGTACAGGAAAACGCCATGGCTGCGTGGGAATCGGATACCAGCTTTCGCGAGCGTGTTGCCGCTGATAAGCGCATCACAAAATGTCTCGATGCGAAAGCATTGGTCCACACTTTCGATCTGAAGCGCCAACTTCGCTACGTGGACGCTATCTTCGATCGCGTGTTCGGTCCGCATCCTCCCGGCGAAAAGTCAATTGCCCGCTCTGGCGGAACGGACTAGCTTTCAGGCAAGAGGACACTCTGCTTCCCTGCAAGCACCAAAGTCCAAGCCAGCCCAGAACTGCAAAAAAAAGGCGCCCCAGTTTCCACCGGGACGCCTTTCAGCCTCTTCTAATTCCGGCTTGCGCTGAAATTAGCTGCGGAGGCGGAAAATCAAAAACTATTCTACGCGCTGCACGTAGCGCGCTTCCGACGTATCTACCTTGATCTTGTCGCCTTCATTGACGAACGGAGGCACCTGTACGACCAAACCAGTCTCCAGCGTTGCCGGTTTCATCACCGCGCTGGCAGTGGCTTTCTGTAGCGTTGGTTCGGTCTGCTTGACCTTTAAGTCCATAGTGTCCGGCAAGGCGACGCCAATGGCCTTATTGTCAAAGAATTCCACGCTCACCACAGTGTTGGGGATAAGGTAGTAGACCGTTTCGCCGAGCTGTTCGCGCGTAAGGTGCATCTGCTCGTAGGTCTGCGTGTTCATAAAGTGGAAATCGTCGCCCTCATTATAAAGGTACTCGAACTCGATCTCATCCAGAATCGCGCGTTCCACGAATTCCTCAGCGCGGAACCGGTAATCAATAATAGCTCCCGTCTTGAGGTTCTTCATGCGCGTTTGCATGGAACCGCGCTTGTTGCCAGGCGTGCGATGTTCTGTGCTAAACACGGTGAAAAGCTGGCCCTCGTGCTGGATGACCATTCCGGGGCGGAGTTGTGTGGCTTTGACGCTGCTCATATGCTCCCTAAGAAGTTTCGATTTCGGAAATTCAGGCGGGCCAGGACGGTGGCCTCATCCGGAATGACTCGAGGTACGCCGGTGTGTTTCTCTTTGCCGGCGCGGACATCCAGTATAAAGGGCCCCCTTCTGCGCGGTCAATTATTTGCCAGGAGAAACTTGCTCAAAAACCCTGGCGGTCTGCCGCAACTGGCATCCCAGAATAATGAACGTGGACTAGGCGCCAGCCGTCTGTCGTCTTTCGATACACTTGAGTTTCCCGGCCGTGCGTCGCAATCGGAGAGCCATCTTTTCGGAACTTAGCCGCGAAATCCCAGTAGAATTCTGCAACGGCCGCGTCGCCGAGCATCTGCACCGCAACATCCTGGACGCTTAGTTTTCGCTCAGAGAACATTCCGCCCATAAGCCGCCTGTATACGTTTTCTTTGATCTGCTCGAAGCCGTGTTCATGACCCAAGGGATGAATGAAAGAAGCTTCGGGAGAATTCCACCAAATCTGAGAGGCGAGATCCGTGTCAGCGTCGCTGACGGATTTTGCGTATTTCGCAATGAGGCTCTTGATTTCCTCGGTCGCTCCATTGCTCGCAGAGCCATGGGAGTCTTCGCCTGCCGGGCTGTGTCCCTGCGCGTGCCGTTCTCCGGCATCCGCCATTATCTTTTCAATTTCATCGGGGTTGCGCGGCAGCCGTTCGCTCAGCAGCTTGTAGCCGGAGTCTGTGATAAGCACATCGTCTTCGATGCGCACGCCCAGATTTTCTTCGGAGATGTAAATGCCGGGCTCGACCGTGACGACCATACCCGGCTGCAGCGGGCTGCAATAGTCGCCGGGATCGTGCACGTTAAGTCCGATGTGATGACCCAGGCCATGAATAAAATATTGGCCAAGCGGCCTCCCCTCGCGGTCCTTTCCATGCGAGTTGATGTAATCGTACGCGATGTTCATCAGCCCGTCTTTCTTGCCTTTGCAAGAGAAGTGCGCGCCAGGTTGGATGGCTGCGAGCGCCGCGTTTTGCGCGCCCAGCACGATTTCATAGATTTCGCGCTGGCGCGCCGTAAACTTGCCATTGGCGGGAATCGTGCGCGTGATGTCCGCGGAATAGCCGGAGTATTGCGCGCCGACATCGAGCACCACGATGTCTCCATCTTCGATCTTGCGCGACAGCTTGTCGTAGTGCAACGCGGTCGAATTCGGCCCTGCGCCAACAATCGGCGCGTAGCCTTCTCTTTCGGACCCGCCCATGGAGTGCGCTTCCACCATTTTTGCGGCCACCTGATATTCATACAAGCCCGGACGCATCATTTTCATGGCTTCCAGGTGGGAATCCACGGTGAGGTCAATCGCCTGCTTCAGAAAAGCAACTTCGCCGGGAGACTTAACCGGGCGCATCCCGGCGATTTGCGCGCGGACGTCTTTTAGTGCCGTCTTCGGTGCCGCAAGCTGGAGCCAGTCGACAACCGCTTTTTCGTGCGGGTATCCGCCGAGCTCCTTGTCGTAGGGAAGAATCGTATAGAACGCCGAATAGAGCTTGGCGAGGTTCTCGACAGTTACTCGCATTTCGGGGAACGGCCTTACGCTGGCGAACCCCGTGCGCGCCTCAATCCCTGCGTCCGAAGGCGACATGCGGACGCCGTTCCATTTTTCCTTGCCCTGGTTTTTTGGGGGGAGAAAGAGGATTTCGCGTGGTCCGCTCCAGGACGAGCTCGATGCCCCGTGGTCGTTCTGAGCTGCTGGAAGCACAATCAGCCCCGCGCCTTCCTCGTTGTGCCCCGTTAAATAATAAAAATTCTCTTCCTGCGCGAAGATGTAGTCCTGAGAAATTTCTTCCCGCCCGGTGAAGCCCCACAAGATAATGGGAGCGTCTACCTGGGAGGCAAGCCGCATGCGGCGTTCCGTGTAAACATTGTTTGGTTCGCGTTCGCGCCGCTCCTGCGCCTTCGTTGGCAGAGCCAAAGAACTGAAGACCAGAACGGCTGCGACAATCCAATGACGACCACTCATGCATTCACCTCGCCACCAGACAACGTTGTATTTGCTCCCGCAGGGCACAGGAGCCGGCTTTCTTTTAAAAACAAACGCGTAGTCTCTTGCAGACGTGTGATTGTATCCGAACGAATCTGAGATTGCCTCTTACGAACGAAAAAACTCCACAAGAAGCTGAGAGACTCTTGTTGGTTCCTCGTGCTGCAGCCAGTGGCTGGCTTCTGCGAAGGTGAAGAGTTCGCCGTTAGCGCAATAGCGGAGGCTTTCGTGAGCCATTTCCGCCATGAGGAACTTGTCCCGCTCGCCCCACAAGATGCGTGTGGGCACGCGTACGGTGCGATCAGAAAACGGTATGCGATAACGCATCGCGGCGCGATACCAATTGATCATCGCCGTGAGGGCGCCAGGCTGCGACCAGGCTGCACGATACTGCGCCAAGTCCTCCGCAGAAAAAGTGCCAGGGCGGCTGGATCCTTGCAGTGCCCGGGCGGCGGCGCGAAAGTTAAATGCGGACAGGAGCGCTTCCGGCATCCAGGGGATCTGAAAGAAGAATATGTACCAGCTTCGCAGTGTCTGCGGAAGCCGCGTATAGACGTAACGGCGCATGACCGAGGGATGCGGTACGTTCAAGACGGCAAGTTTTTCGATGCGCCCGGGATGCAACAAAGCAGTGCTCCAGGCAACGGCCGCGCCCCAATCGTGACCGGCTAGAAAGATTTTCTGCTGGCCAAGCTGATCTGCGATAGCGATAACGTCTGAGACCAGCTCCGTTAAAGCGTATGAAGTCACGCCGCGCGGTTTGCTGCTCAAGTTGTATCCGCGTTGGTCGGGCACGATGACGCGAAACCCCGCTGCAGCGAGCGGCTCGATCTGTTTTCGCCATCCATACCAGAATTCCGGGAAGCCATGAAGAAGCACAACCACGGGACCATCCGTCGGTCCGGCCACAACGGCGTGCAGCGTCACGCCGCCATTTTGAAAAGAAACTTCGTCAGGAGACACCTGCACGGCGTGAGAGTTTATACAGGAAAGAAGAAATCTCCAAGGCGCCCGGTGCCCGCTGCTTTAATCAGAATCCTGGTGCGCCGGAGGCGGCCGGCCGCATTTCCGGAGCGTTTACGCCAAACCGCAGATGTGCGAAATAGGTTTGGCCGAGCGACATGACGCCGGTGTACAAATATCCCCACACAAAGAGCAAAAGGAATGGAACTGTGGCGTAATTCTCGTTCACGATTGCGTAGACCACCGTCAGTGAAAAATAAAGCCCCAGCAAAACCTCCACGTAAGGCATCCAGCCCGCTTTGTTCTTGTAGGATTTCTTCGCAAATGTGCCCTGCTTGCCCTCTATCTTGAATTTTGGCGTGCGCGCAAACTCGCTTTGCTTGCCAACGAGCGCTTCGATTACCGCTTGCGCGTTGCGCACGGAAATGCCAATGCCCGTGGCCATCACAAACGGCATGTACAGAAACGTGCGCCACCATGTTTTCGGCCGCAGCTCCTTTTGCGCGACAAGGTAAAAACTCGAGATTGAGCACGTCGAAGCTAGAAACAGCGGCAGGTCGATCAGCAGCATCTGGAACCAGCCTTGCTGGAAGCGCACGATCATCACCGGCAGGAGCATCGTGGACAGCACAATCATCAGCGGATAGCTGATGTTCGCCGTCAGATGAAAAAACGCTTCGGCCTTGACGTGCCACGGTACATCTGCTTTGAAAACTTTGGGAAGGATTTTTTTTGCGGTCTGCATCAGGCCCTTGGCCCAGCGCGCTTGCTGGGATTTAAAGCCGTTCATATCAACTGGCAGCTCGGAGGCGCATTCGATCTGCGGCAGGTACAGGAACTTCCAGCCTTTGAGCTGCGCGCGGTAGGAAAGATCCGTGTCTTCGGTCAGTGTGTCGTGCTGCCAGCCTCCTGCGTCGTCAATCACATTGCGACGCCATACACCGGCTGTGCCGTTGAAATTGAAAAACGTTCCGCGGCGCGAACGCGCGCCATGCTCAACTACAAAGTGGCCATCGAGAAGAATCGTCTCGACGTTCGTCAGCAGCGAATAGTCGCTGTTCAGATATGTCCAGCGTGTTTGCACCATCCCGATGTTTTCGCCGCCGTCAGGATTCAAAAAATAGGGAATCGTGCGCCGCAGAAAATCGGGCTCCGGAATGAAATCGGCGTCAAAAATCGCCACGAACTCACCCTTCGCGGTTTTCAGGCCGTTCTCCAGCGCGCCGGCCTTGTAGCCCTCGCGATTCGAGCGATGAATATAAGTGATGGGCATCCCCTGCGCGGCGTGGCGCTCCACGCAAGCGCGCGCGACTTGCTGCGTCTCATCGGTGGAATCATCGAGCACCTGAACGTCGAGCAGCTCTCTCGGGTAATCGAAGCGCGCGACCGCTTCTGTGAGCCGCTCGATCACATAGCGTTCATTGAAGATGGGCAATTGCACGGTCACGCGCGGCCAGTTTGTGACCGGAGGCGGCGGAGGCGGCACATTCTTGGAATACAGGAAATAGTCGTAAACCAGCCAATAGCGGTGCAGCCCGTACATCGCGAGCACCAGGAGCACGATGAAGTAGGGAATCATCATCGCCAGGTCGAAAGCGTTGGCGTGGTAAATGCCGCTAAAAGTTCTGTCGGTAAGCCGATGGAAATAGCGGCTTATGGCACTCTGATGCGCGAGGAGAATCGTGAGTGTGAGGGCAGAGTACACGATAGCGGGTCCGTGGCTATAAGTTTCTTCGGGCCGTTTCTGGCGAACCTTAATTATAAAACAGAATCTCGATCACTGCCGAACCCCGCCGGGAACAAAAAGTTGCGCTCGAGAGAGGTCACCATAGTCAAGACACTAGAACGATCTTTCCCGCCGCGCCGGGCTCGAGAATTTCCCTGTGTGCGCGCGCTGCCTCGTCCATAGGCAGTTCCTTGCCTACCACCGGGCGCAACGTGCCGTCTTCCAATCCTGCAATTAAACCCGCGTGAATGTCCGCTTCTTCCTCGGGCGTGATGGCCCAGAGTGTGAATCCGCGAGCCGAGGCGCGCCGCGCCATGAGGTCACGCGGATTGATGGTGATTTCCCCGCGATTGCCAATAATGATGACCCGCCCATTGATCGCCAGCAGCTTCAAATCCGTCGCAAGGTTTACATTGGCCAGCATTTCCAAAATAATGTCCACGCCGCGGCCGCCCGTCGCTTTCATAATTTCTTCGTGATAACCCGCCTTGGTGTGTTCGAAAGCCTGATGCGCGCCTTCGCGCTTCACCAGCTCGAGCCCTTTCGATGTTCCTGCCGTGCCAAAAACAGTGAGTCCCATCGCGCGGGCCATTTGTACTGCCGCAGAACCCACGCCCCCGCTGGCACCATGCACCAGTACCGTTTCCGACGCGTGCGCCTTCGCCGAGTGATATAGCGCATGATAGGCGGTGCCGTAAGGCACCCACACGCCCGCGCCCTGGCTGAAGCTGATTTTTGCGGGAAGCGGGTGCACCTGTTCCTCCAGCGCCAGTGCATATTCCGCATAGGCTCCCGTGACGGTCTTCGCCGTGTAGACGCGGTCACCCGCCTTCACTTTTTTCACTCCATTGCCCACCGCCTCAATCACCCCCGCACCGTCCGATCCCGGCGTGTAGGGGAGCGGCGGCTTCACGGCATAAGTTCCGGCGCACATATACGTGTCGTAAGGATTCACGCCTGCTGCGCGAATACGCACGAGCACTTGCCCGGCCGCAGGCTTGGGCGTGGGCACTTCTTCGAGATTCAGAACTTCCGGGCCGCCAAATTGGCGAACAAGAATGGCTTTCATGGTTTTCTCCAAGGAACAATGCTCACGGTTTCCCTACGCAGCTTTGAAAAAGCTGAGAACTTAAGAAACTAGAAATGATCTTCGGCGCCGATGGCGGCTCCTTCCTTTTCCACCAACCCCGCCGAACGGCCCCAGGCGGTGGTTTGCCAATTGTCCTTCCCTCTCGCGGCAGGAATCCACGGCGGCAAAGACAAGCTCAAATACTCCGCCAGCGCGAAAAGATACTGCTCGTACATATTCCGCAGATCGGCGAGCCGTTCTTCCATTTCGCTGAGGTTGCCCATCTTCAGCCCGTGTTGCGCCAGCATGTCACAAATCCGCTTCAAATCTTCGGCAGGCAGCCGATTGTGCGGAAGCCCCCGCGGCGACGTCTTGAAAACTTGCGAAAGGTCAACCGCCGCGTGGCGCGCAATTGCAAATGTCAACTCCGCTTGCCGCTGGCAGGTATCCGGCACCGCCACTTTTACCAGCGCGCAGCTATCGAGGATTGCGGTAAGCGCAGCAATCCACGACATGTTGTCATGCTGCGAGCGGAAGAACGCCAGCACCGGATACGAAAGATGGCTCTCCATCAATTCTGCAGCCCAGAATTCCCAGTCCTTAAAAAGCAGCCGCAGCGCTTCGCTACCGCCAGGATAAGCGTGACGGCGCAGAAGCTCTCCCGCGGTCGGAGGCGTGCCCGCCCGCGCGTCCAAAAGCGAAATGTTCACTTCGCGTTTGGAAAACGATCCATAGATGAACGGCAAGTAGCCGATGACGGCCGCGAGAAAGCCGAATCCGAAGCCCGCTTCGGTGACTACGAGAAGGCGAGCCAGCCCCGTCCGTGGTACCACGTCCCCGAGCCCCAGCGTAAAGAACGTCGTTCCGCTGAGGTAAACATCCATAGCGAAACCAGGCTGGCCGCCGGTGATGTTGACTGCGGAGCCTGCCCCGTACTGCATCAGGCCAAACGCGAGGACCAACCCCACCGCCCACACACCAACCAGCATGAGCAGCGATAGCGGGCCGAAAAAACTGAGCAGTGTCTCGCGCCGTTTGCGCGAGGTGACCAGCCCGGTAACAAACTTCCAGTTCGTCCAGGTGAATTTGTAGAAAACGCGCGTTAACCGAAATCTTCTCGTGACCCGGCGGGGTAGAATGATGGCTTCAAACGCGTCCCAAATCACAATCAAGAAGATTGCGACACCTGCAGCGAACGCGCCCGGCGCTGGAACCATGTGTGGCATTGTACTCGCTTGTCTCGGTTCGTGAGAGCGCCCGACGGGACGCCTTCGAAATTCTTACGAAACTAACTTCGCGCTGACGCTAATTTCCGCCTTGAACAGCTTCGAAACCGGGCAGCCGGTCTCCGCGTTTTTCACCGCCGTATCGAACTTTGCCTGGTCCGCACCCGGAACGTGCGCCACGAGGTCCAGATGGCTCTTCGTGATGGCAAATCCGTCCGGCAACTTCTCTAGTGAAATCGTTGCCGTGGTTTCCAGTTTGGTTGCGGTCATCCCCGCATTCCCCAATTGCGCGGAGAGCGCCATGGTGAAGCAACCCGCGTGAGCTGCCGCCAGCAATTCTTCCGGATTCGTCCCGATGCCATTTTCAAACCGCGTGCTGAAGGAATACTGCGTCTGTTTGAGCACGCCGCTGTCTGTTGAAATTGTGCCCTTGCCATCTTTCAATCCGCCTTGCCACAACGCTGAACCTTTACGCTGCATTGTTTCTCTCCTCTTCTCCTAATGGATTCCTGGGAATTCGATTCACGGCCGCGCCGGAAGGGTATATTTGCGAGCGCGCGCCGCCGAAGCGCTGTCGCGTTTTGAGCCGCGAGCCCCAGCGGCATCCTGCGCCGACAAATGGCTCATGCTGTGGCTGACACGGTAAATCTGTATGTCAATGCTGAGGTCCGCATCTCTGATCCATTTCTGCGCCGAAAGCGAACTCGCTCCGCCGGGACGGCGAGCCTTGGCGGTGCGTTCCAGCGCATCGTCGATTTCGCTCAGCGAATTCATGGGTTGAAATTCGATGTACGTTGGCAAGGAATAGCCGGAGTGCACCTGATAGAACATCCAGGGCGTGTCAATATCGTTGGTTTCATACATTCTTGCGCGCGTCCGCACCGCTTCCGCAAACTCTTCCTCGTACCCTGTGCGAAACTGAAAAATAGAAACGCGCACATAATTCGCCTTGGCCAGGTCAATCTTGTTTCGCCGATACCCCAGATCATCCCGTCGGAATGCCAGCACGGTCCGCGTGGCGGCCACCAAATCCGCCAGCTTTTGTTGCAGACTGCCGATTTCCGGATGGGCGTCCAGCCCCTGCGCCAGGTCCGTTCCAGACTTCTCGATGTCCGCGAAATTGTCGAACCCGTCGACATACAACACGTGCGGCGAACCGGTCACCGCTTGCAGTGCGCTCCAGTAAATGGGGATCTTCGCGTCCGCATACGCGCTCACGATTTCTGATTCCGTTTGCTCGTAAGCTGTTTCCTTGCCGGACAGCAAATCGGCACGGTACAGCAGCAGCGTGCTCGGCGTCACGCCCGTCTCCGGCGTGGGCGTGACGTTTTGTGGTGTAGCTGGCAGGCAGCCCGCCAGCGCCACGCTGCCCAGCAGCACCGCGCGGCGCAGGCGAATTATGAAACGTTGCAACGGCATACCAGCCTCCTGTTCCTCCGCCGGGGAGAGGAGCGGTTCAGTCTACCATTTGTGGAAAATAAAGAATGCTGCCGCCTCAATCAGGGCAAAGCCCACGCCGTAATTCCACTTGAAGCGGTCCCCGAGATAGAAAATCGAAAACACCGGAAAAATTGAAAGCGTAATGATCTCTTGAATCGTCTTCAATTGCGCCGGCGTAAATTCATACGAACCGATGCGATTCGCGGGCACTTGGAAGCAGTATTCGAAAAAAGCGATGCCCCAGCTGGCCATAATCACTTTTCACAGCGCTTCGCTGCGGAATCTCAGATGCCCGTACTACGCAAAAGTCATGAAAATGTTCGAAATCGTCAGCAGCAATATCGTTCGCATTCGTTTGGAAGACTCCTCGTTTTAGGTGGTCTACAAGATACAAGACTGGGACGAAATCCATCTAACGTCCGTTACGTCTGGAGCACCTCTCGTTATACATTCCACACATCCATACTTCAGTCCCATTTTGTTTTTTGCCGTTCATCCTTTAGGTTAGAAAGTGGTTGAAACTTGGGGCCTCTTTCCTCAGGGGCTTCGGATGTTTTTCCGAAGACGAAGGGGGCGTGTGGGTCTAAAACTGCGTGCTATTCTTGCGGCTGTTGTTGCGTGCACTTTTTCTGCGCCCATTGCTGTTCGAGGCCAGGAAAACATGGTCCTCGTTCAGACAGGCTCCAGCATGCCGGAGCCGCTCTATAAGAGCTGGATCGACGCTTATCACAAGGAAACCGTCTCGACCGAAATCCGCTACATGCCCGTTGGCTCCGCGGAAAGCGCCCGCAACATTCTTGCAGGCTCTGGCGACCTTGGCGGGGGTGATGCGCCCATTCCTGAAACCCAGCTCCGTACCGCTGGCAAGACAATCCTCGAGTTGCCTACGGTTTTGATCGGTATCGTTGCCATCTATGAATTGCCGGGCGTGAAAGGCGACCTCAAACTCAATGGCCCCATTCTCGCCAACATTTTTCTCGGAAAAATCAAAGTGTGGAACGATCCCGCTCTGACTCGGCTGAACCCAGAAATGAATTTGCCCGCCTTGCCCATCCACGTCTTCCACCGTACCGACGGCAAGGGTTCCAACTACATCCTTTCCGATTATCTTTGCAAGGTCAGTCCTGAGTTTCTCGCTACTGCTGGCCGCAGTGAATCCCCGAAGTGGCCCGTGGGACAAAGCTTCCAGCGCTCGCAGGAACTCGTAAACCAGTTGCATTCCACTCCGGGCGCGATTGGCTACACCGAATTGAATCTTGCCGCCAGCTCAGGTGTGCGCATGGCCAGCATCAAAAATGCGGCCGGCGAATTCATCAAGCCATCCGCGCAATCCATCGCCGCGGCGGCTTCCGCTGGCGGAGGAAAGAAGAACGAGGATTTTCGCGTCTCCCTCACCAACGCGACCGGCAAAGAAAGCTACCCCATTTCCAGCTTCACATGGCTCTACGTGCCTGCAGCCGCTTCCGATCCCGAAAGAGGTCGCGCCGTTGGTTCTTATCTGAAGTGGATCTACAGTGGTGGCCAGAAAATCGCTCAGGAGCAGGGCTACGCGACCTTGCCCGCCGACGTCCTCGCCAAAGTCGCCGCCAAAGCCGCCAGCATTCGGTGATGTTGGATTGCGATTAATTAGACGTTTAGTGTGAGGCTTACCAGGTCCGGCCGCGCCGGCGGGGGAAGCGGCGGAAGCTTCGAGCGGTCCACGGGATGGTACAGCGTGTCGCGCTCCACGGGCATGCGCCCCGCCGCGCGAATCAAACGTTCCAGTTCGTTGCGCGGCGTAAACTCCGAGGTCTTCGCTCCTGCATCGTGATAAATCTTCTCTTCCACCACTGTGCCGTCCAGATCGTTGGCGCCAAATCGCAGCGCAATCTGCGCGATGCTTGGCGTCAACATGATCCAATACGCTTTGATGTGCTCGAAATTGTCGAGCAGCAGCCGCGACACCGCGATGTTTCGCAAGTCCGCGTAGCCCGTCGGCTTCGGAATATGCGCAAGCGCGGTGTTGTCGGGATGAAACGCCAGCGGAATAAACGCCACAAAGCCGTGCGTCTCGTCTTGCAACTCGCGCAATTTCACCAGGTGGTCCACGCGCTCTTCTTCGGTCTCCACGTGCCCGTACAGCATCGTCGCGTTCGAACGCAGGCCGATCTCATGTGCCTGCCGCGCGATGTTCAGCCACATCTGCCCGCTCACTTTGTGGTCGCAAATAATCTTGCGCACGCGCGGATGAAAAATCTCGGCGCCGCCACCCGGCAGCGAGTCAACGCCCGCTTCTTTCAATTTCAGCAGCACTTCTCTCACGCTCAGCTTCGAAATGCGCGCAAAGTAGCCCACCTCCACCATGGTGAACGCCTTCAAATGCACGCCCGGGCAGCGCTCTTTCAGTCCGCGCATCATGTCCAGAAAATACTCGAACGGCAGATCGGGATGCAGCCCACCGACAATGTGAAACTCCAGAGCGCCCTCGCGCATGCCCTGTTCGGCACGCGCGTAAATCTCTTCGAGCGCAAAGTTGTACGCTCCCGGAGCGTCGGGATCGCGCCCAAACGCGCACAGTTTGCAATGCGCGACACAAATGTTTGTCGGGTTGATGTGCCGGTTGACGTTGTAATACGTTACGTTGCCGTGCTTTTTCTCGCGCACGCGATTCGCCAGCCACCCCACCGCCAGCAAGTCCGGCGAACGGTACAGCGTGATGCCGTCGTCAAAGCTCAGCCGCTCGCCCGCCAGCACTTTTTCGCTGATCGGCTCCAGCCGCTGATCCGTAATGGTCAATTCGCTCAACTTCTTTAGCCTCTGTAGGGGCCGCCTTCTGTTTACTCCGACCCGGTCGGGGAGGCGGGCCTCTTTCGCCTATTCCAAATCTTTCGAATCGCTCACACGCGCCAAAACGCCGCTGCCGCGCCCCAGAACAGCAGGAACAACATACTAATATAGCCGTTCACCGTGAAAAACGCAGCGTCCAGCTTGCTCAAATCGTCCGCTTTCACAAGAGAATGCTCGTACCCAAGGAGCCCGGCCACGACTGCAATTCCCGCCCACGCCGGCCACGGCAATCCGAAGCTCAGCGCCAGCCAACTCAGCAGCGCAATCACACCGATGTGCATTCCGCGCGCAATCAGCAGTGCTCTTGCAATTCCGAATCGCTTCGGGATCGAAAACAACCCAGCCTCTTTGTCGTAAGCAATGTCCTGGCACGCATAAAGCACGTCGAACCCGCCCACCCACTGCGTTACCGCGCCGCAAAGAATCAGCATCCGCCAATCGAGAGTGCCGGTAATTGCGATCCACGCCGCCGCTGGCGAAATTCCCAGCGCAAAGCCTAGAAAAAGGTGCGACCAGTTCGTGAACCTCTTCGTAAACGAATAAGAAAACAAAACGGCGATGGCCGCGGGCGCGAGTTTCAACGCCAGCGGATTCAGTTGCCACGCCGCAACGAAAAATACCGCCACCGCCAGTAACGTGAAGAGTCCCGCGAATTCCAGCGACAATGCGCCAGTCACCAGCGCACGCTGTTTCGTCCGCGGATTCTCCCGGTCATAGCGCAGATCCGCGATGCGGTTCATGGTCATCGCCGCCGCCCTCGCAGCCACCATCGCCACCACGATCCAAAGAATCTGCCGCAACGTCGGCCAACCGTGCCTTGTCGCCCGCGCCGCCAGCAACGCTCCCGTCAGGGCAAACGGAAGCGCAAACACCGAGTGCTCGAACTTGATCATCTCCAGCACCGTGCGTATGCGGCTTCTGTTCATCGTCGGAAAAGCCGTCCCCTCATCGAGTCCCCAAGCTCAAACGCAAAGTGCAAATCAGCTGATGCTCCGTGACTCTGTTCTTCTGCTCCCTGTGCCCTCTGCGTTAAATCTTTTTTCTTTCTTTGTCTTTTTTCCACGGCTAAATTGAGTCTCCCAGCCGTTCTTCATCAAGTCAAGCCGCGGTATTCTCGCGCGCCAATGGTAGAATTTCGAGCGGTCAAAGTTCATGAATCAATCAGAACTGTTGAAAATTCTGGAATCCGTGCATCGCGGAAAACTCTCTCCGAGCGCGGCTATCGAGCGCCTGAAGCACCTCCCTTTCGAGGACATCGGATTCGCCAAAGTGGATCATCATCGCACCCTGCGTCAGGGATTCTCCGAAGTCGTTTTCGCCAAAGGCAAGACGCCGCAGCAGGTCGCCGAAATCGTCCGCGCCATGCTCCAAAAGAAAGACTCGCACCACAATATTCTCGTCACTCGCGCTGACGCCAAGGTCTTCGCCACCGTGAAAAAAACCAACGGGAAAACCGCGCGCGCTGCGAAGTTTCATCCGCTCTCCGGCGTCATCACCATCGAGCGCAGCAGTGAAATCACCGGCAAGGGCTTGATCCTTGTCGTTTCCGCCGGCACCAGCGACATTCCCGTCGCCGAAGAAGCTCTGCTCACCGCGCGCATGATGGGCAATCGCGTCGATCAGCTCTACGACGTCGGTGTCGCCGGCATTCATCGCCTGCTCGAGCATCGCGAAAGCAAACTCGCCCAAGCCCGCGTCATCATTTGCGTTGCCGGAATGGAAGGCGCCCTTCCGAGCGTCGTCGGTGGCTTGGTCGCCGCCCCAGTCATTGCCGTGCCTACCAGCATCGGTTACGGTGCTAGCTTTGGCGGCATCGCCGCCCTGCTCGGCATGCTCAATTCCTGCGCCTCCAACGTCACCGTCGTCAACATTGACAACGGTTTCGGCGCCGCCTGCGTCGCCTCCTGCATCAACCGCCTGTAGCGGCTCACCTTGGCATCTTGTCAAGGAGCCTCTACGTCAAGATTTTCCCGAGATGCTTAAGTTCTGACTTTTCGAGCGCTCGTTTGCCCGCAGCTCCTCCCGGATAGGCCAAAGGAAAGCACCACCCAAAAGGAGGCAACCCAACATAATTAAGGCGTTCCAACCGAGAAATACTTTAAGACCATACGTTATACCTATTGCCATGAATAGGCTAAAAAAGAGGTCGCTGAAGAGCAAAAACAGTTTACCGGATCGCCTAGCAGGTGGCGTTCCCCAGGCAAAGCTACGGAAGCTATTGAACCCAAGCAAAAACGCTGTCAGGCCTAGAAACTCAGGAACCTGGGTCATCATAACGCTCCACCGCAGTGAGAAAGCCCGCGCTTGTAATCTACTCTTCAGCTTGGTTTGCTGCCAACAAGACCTTCATGACGCGAGGCTGCTGCGCAAAAGCCACGGCCTTTGGCGCATCGGCTAGTACAAACGTACGCGTGATTAGTGGTTTCGGATCAACTTTTCTCGAGCGCAGCAATACAATCGCTTTGTCAAACGGCCCGCAGCGCGATCCCACGACATTGATCTCTTTCACCACGATCGGCCACGTTTCCACCTGCGCCGCACCATGATACGTTGACTTCAGCACCAGCGTCCCGCGCGGCTCCGTCATCTGCTGTGCCAGCGCAAGCCCGCTTGGCGAACCGGTAGCTTCCACGAGCAGCCCGTAGTTCTCTTTAACACGCTTCAGATCGCTACCATCCCCGCGAACTCCCTTCGTCTGGATTCCCGCTCGCCTCGCCATCGCCAGCTTCTTCTCGTGCTTCCCATACATCACGACACGCGGAATCGCAGTCAGCAACACCCGTGCAATTAATTGCGCCAGCTTTCCATCGCCCAGGACCGCCGCGCTCTTAAATTCTTTCACGTCAATTTGCTCGTTGATTTCGCAGGCTGCGGCCAGCGGCTCCACAAACACCGCCTGCTCGTCGCTCACCGAATCCGGAATTACATGCAAATTTTCCAGCGGCAGCGTCAGGTACTCGGCAAACGCCCCGTCATGCGCCACAATCCCGAGCACGGTCCTTCGCAGACAATGCGTTTTCAATCCGCGCTTGCAAAACTCGCAGACTGGTTTGAAACCGTACGCCGAGCACGTAACGTTAATCTCCCCGCAAACGCGGCGCCCCATCCACTTCTGCCGTTCACTGGCCGAAACACCCGCAACCTCAGCGACTTCGCCAACGAATTCATGTCCCGGCGTCCCTTGGAAATTATGGTACCCGCGCAGAATCTCCACGTCCGTGTTGCAAATTCCTGCTAGCCGCACGCGCACCAACGCCCACCCCGCCCGCAACTTCGGCAACGGCCTCTCAATCGAATGTAACTTTCCTTTTTGAACTTGAAATGCGAGCAATCGTGACGCGTCCTTCTCACGCGTACCTAGCGCATCATCATAGCCCGCGAGCGTGCATTCCGCATTTGCCTTACCGCGTGTACCCCGCGTTGATGAACTCATCCACGTCTTTGTGCAGCTTGTGGTGCTCTTTCTCGTCGATGTACATCATGTGTCCGGCTTCGTAGTACGCGAAGCTCACGTTTTTCCGTACCGGCGGCTCCAGGTTCATGTGCGTAAACGTGTTTTCAATCCCGTTGAACGGCGTGGCCACGTCGTAATAGCCGCAAAGCACAAGCACCTTCAGATACGTTTGCTGGGTCATCGCGGCTCGCAAGACCTCCGCCACTTCTGTATTACCCGTTTGGTCCCACGGCCGCACGTTCGCGCTCACCGTGTAGTACGCATCGCTGTCCCACTTGAGTTCCCGCCGCACGTAGTCGTGAAACGTCGCGACGAACGCGCCCTCATAAGACGCTTCGCTCGGGTCGTACTCTACGCGCTCGCCAGCCGCGTCCACGTCCATGCCCTCGAAACGCGAATCCAGCCGCCCGATGGTGCGCCGCTTGTCCCGTTCTAATTCCTTGAACCAGCGGAACGGGCTGATGCGCAGGTTCGTCTGCTCGACGTATTTTGGCGTGAGACCAGTGAACCGCGCGAGATCGGCAACCACTTTTTGATGCTCTGCCGCGGGAAGCGCATCGCCTTTTTCGAGCGCTGCGGCATATTCTCCATGCGTGAATTCCCGGGCTTGCTGCGCCACCTGCTCGATGCTCAGGCTCTGCAAATCGGGCGGCAGGAGATGGTGATACCAGGCGGTCGTTACATAAGTCGGCAGGAAAAACTCCGAGCGGTTATCCGCGCCCCAGTTGGAGAATGCTACGGAGGAGAGCAATACGATTCCGTTCAAATAAACTTGATGCCGCTCCTGAAGCACGCCGGCCAGTTCTGCCGACCGCGTCGTGCCATAGCTTTCACCAATCAGGAATTTCGGCGAAGCCCAGCGCTCATTGCGCGTGATGTACTGGTAGATGAAATCCGCGAACCAGTTCGCGTCCGCGATGATCCCGTGGAACTGATTGGGAGCTTCTCCAGGCGCGGGCCTGCTGAATCCCGTCGAGATGGCGTCAATGAAAACCAGATCGGTTGTGTCGAGAAACGAATCTTCATTGTCCACCACCGTGTACGGCGCAGGCATCCCGTGCCCGTCCGGGGTCAAAACCACGCGCTTCGGCCCCATGCCCATGTGCGTAAACAGCGACGCCGAGCCCGGCCCGCCGTTGTAGACAAAGCTAATCGAACGTTTGGCAATGTCCGTGACGCCTTCTTTCGTGTACGCCACATAAAACATCGTCGCTTTTGGCGTGCCGTCGTCCGCCTTGATGTTGTAGTTCGCGGCGGTCGCCGTGTACTTGATCTCCTGCCCGCCGATTCGCGCCGAGTGATGCGTCACCGAAGATTTTTCTTCCGCGATCGGAGGCCGCTGCGCCTGCTTTCCTTGCGCGCCCTCGGCCTGCGTCGGTGACGGCTGCTCCGGAGGCCGTTGTGTGCGTTGGCGTTGCTGCGGTGGTTGTTGGGCCGGGGGCACGGTCATTTGCTGCGACGGCGATTCCGTCGGGCGTTGCGGATCGCTTTGGCCCATAGCCGCAGGCGAAGCCAGCAGCACCAAAATTCCACCCAGGACGCACAAGTTTCCTCTTCTCATCTCACACCTCTCTGCCTTCCATTGAGATTTCTCGGTAATCAGGGCTCTAGCAGATGCACCGAAAGGCTTCGCCCACTCTGCGAAACCGTCAGATTGGACGGATGAAAACTGTGTGGAGTTTCAAAGCCCGCTCGGGGAAACCCGGTTAGTCATCGCCGCCTCACTCGTACCGCAGCGCCACAATCGGGTCCACGCGCATGGCGCGCTGCGCCGGAACATACGCGGCCACTACCGCCACCAGAATCAGAAAAACAGCGACGCCGAGAAACGTAACCGGATCATGCGTCCCCACGCCAAACAGCAGGCTCGTCAAAAAGCGTGCCACCCCAAACGCTCCGGCCAACCCAATCGCCACACCAACAACCGTCAGCTTGAGTGTCTGTGCCAGAATCATGCTGCGTACATCGCCGGCTTGTGCTCCCAGCGCCATGCGCAGGCCAATTTCCTGCGTTCTCTGGCTTACCGTGTAACTCATCACTCCATAGATGCCGACGGCGGCCAGCACCACGGCAAGCACGGCGAAAACTCCAACCAGCATCGCGGAGAATCGCCGAGGAGAAATCGATCCATCGAGCAACTCATCCATGGTCTGCACGTGCGTCACCGGCAGATTCGGGGCTTCTTTGTGAATCACATCTGCTACGGCAGGCGCTAGCGCCACCGGATCCGCCGCCGTCCGCACCACCACATACGCCGTCCATCCACCTACAAAATAAACGTCAAACGTCGGCTCGCCATCCAGCCCAAACTGATGGACGTTCCCCACGATGCCAATGATGGTGCTCCAGCAAGGCTTCGGATCGAGCGAGCAGAGATTGATGCGCTTCCCAATGGCATCGCCTTTGGGCCAGAAGCGCTTCGCCATGGTTTCATTGATCACCGCTCTTGGCACTTTCCAGTCGTCCTCGGTGAAAAGCCTGCCCTCGCGCAGCGGGATTCCCAGTGCGGGAAAATACGTCAAACTCACGGTTCGGAATTGCACAATCGGCCGCGCCCCAGCGTTGGGGACCGGCTGGCCCTCAATCACGAATCGGGACGCCTGCCGAAACTCGTTGCTTAACGGCAGGTCGTCGATGCCTGCGGCTTCCTTCACGCCGGGAAGCGCGCGAATCTTCTCCGCGATTTGCTCGAATTGCAGAGACTGCTTTTGCCCCAATTGGATCCAATCGTTCTGCGAAAGTTTGCTCGCCTGCGCAAAGGGCACCGCCGCTTGTTGCACTTCCATCGTCAGGATGTGGTCCACGCGAAAACCGGGACTCACTTCCAGCAAATGCTGAAAGCTCCGCAAAAGCAGTCCCGCCCCAATCAGCGGCACAAGCGCCATCGCGATCTCGGAAATCACTAAAGCGTTGTGCGTCCGGTGACGCCCCGACCCTCCGGCGCCTTTGCTGCCCTGCTTGAGAGTTCCGGCAAGGTTCGACCGTAAGGCGCGCAGCGCTGGTAGAAGCCCGCAAATGAGTCCTGCAACCATGCAAACCCCGGCCGTGAACGCCAGCACTTTGCCATTCACCCCGCTCTCCCGCACAGCTCCCAAGTCGGCGGGAACAAACGCCATCAACGCCCGCAGCCCCGCCACCGCCAGCAGCAACCCAACCGCCCCGCCCGCCACCCCCAGCAGCAAACTCTCCGTCAGCAATTGCCGCGACAACTGCCACGGGCTCGCTCCCAACGCCGTTCGCACCGCCACTTCCCGCTCTCTTCCCGAATTGCGGACCAGCAGCAGGTTCACGATGTTCGCGCAGGCAATCAGCAGCACCAACCCCACCGCCCCGGAAAGAACCAGCAGGATGCTCCGTAACTTCGCGACGGACGGATCTTCCATCGGCTCCACGAGCACGCCAAAAAACTTGTGCGAATCCGGATACTTGATGGTTTCCTGTTCGTTCAGTCTTTTCAATTCGTCTTGCGCTTGCGCCAGCGTGACGCCCGGCTTCAGCCGCGCAATCCCGTTGAACGCGTGATGAATGTGTTCCGTCAAATCATCGCCATACTGTCCGATAGGCATCCAAAGGTCCGGCCAGCGCAGTAAACGAAAATCGCCGGGCAATACGCCCACAACGGTATAGCCCTGGTTGTCGAGCGTGATCGTTCGTCCTATCACCTTGGAATCGCCGCCAAACTTGCTTTGCCAGAGCCGATGACTCAGCATCACCACCGAAGCACTGCCTGTCCGGTCCTCTTCCGGAAGGAAGTAGCGCCCCGCTGCCGGGTGGACGCCCAGCATCGGGAACAGTCCCGCGCTGGCATAGCTCCCAAGCACTCGCTGCGGCTCGCCTTCACCCGTTAAGTTGAATCCCTGGGAGATTTGCGCGTATCCGCCCATTTCCGAAAAGCTGGCGTTTTGCTGCCGCCAGTCCGCGTAATCACCTGGTGATAATGCGACCCGAGGAACCTGCGGCGGATAGGTATTCCAGATTTGTACCAGGTTTTCCGGCTGAGGATACGGCAGCGGCCGCAGCAGCACGTTCTCGACCACGCTGAAGATGGCTGTGTTAGCCCCAATGCCCAGCGCCAGCGTCAACACCGCCACCAAAGCAAAGCCCGGGTTTTTGCTCAGCGTGCGGATCGAATAGCGGACGTCTTGCAGTATGTTTTCCATTGAGGCCCAGAGGCGGATCAGCCACTCGCGCTTCCTGGCTGCATCTTACCATTCTGTTTCCCGCGCTCAAGGCCGGATTGCAGGGAGGGTACTTTCCGGTAAATACCTGGCTTTATACTTCGCAGCTTATACCCTCCGACTTCAAACTCCCTCACGGCTCTGATTCTGCTGGCTCGTCACCCCCCACTCGCCGCATTCATTTCATTCGTACCGCAGTGCCGCCATCGGATCGACGCGGGAGGCGCGCCGCGCCGGAATCACCGCTGCCACAATGGACGATGCAATTAGGACCAAGACCGCTGTACCAAGCACAACGGAGTCGTAACCTCTCACGCCGTAAAGCTCGCTGGCGATCGCGCGGCCGCCTACCAGAGCCAGCGGTAGCCCCAGCAGAAGTCCTAGCGCGACGGGAGTCATCGCCACGCGCAGCATCATCGCCAGAATGCTGCCCCTTGGCGCGCCCAGTGCCATCCGAATGCCGATCTCGCTTGTGCGTCGCGTCACCGTGTAAGCTGCAACTCCATACAGGCCAACGCAGGCGAGAACCAGGGCGAGCAGCCCGTAGAGTGTCGTCAATCGCGCCACCAGCCGGTCACTGTTGAAATTCTCTGCTACTTGTTCGTCAAAACGCGTCACACGAATTACAGTCAGGTGCGGATCCACGCTGGCCAATGTCCGCCGGATCACGGGCTGCAGATTCTTCGCCGAACCAGCCACCAGCAGTTGAATGTCGTGGAAGATGTTGGAATTGTTCTCGTGCGCCTGTAATAACGGCAAAAACGCCGTCACGTAAGCGGGCACGCGCGCGTCAATGTACTTCGCATCCTCCACAATGCCCACGATTTCATAATCCCCGGCATGGCTCGCGTCTCCGATCCCAAAGTGCTGGCCCAGGGCCTCTTCATTTGGAAAATATTTCCGGGCGAAGGCCTCGCTGATCACCGCCACGTGTTGCGACGTCGGCGTGTCTCGTCCATCGATGAATCGTCCGCGCACGAGCCGAGTCCCAATCGTTTCGAAATAATGCGCGCTCACGGAGTTCAGCGAACTGAAAAAGACATCGCCGGGAGGCACGGGGTGTCCCGCGATGCTGATGGGGTCAGCCCAATTCGATCCCTCCATCGGGCTGTACATCGAAAGACTGGCTCCCTGAACTCCCGGAATCCCAGCCAATCGTTCTTGCAATTCCTGGTAAAGACTCGGCAGCCGCTCGGGCGCATAGCCCGTCAGATCCGAATCCACTCTCACCATCAGGCGCCCGGCCGTCTGGAAACCAAACTTCTGATTTTCCAGATGCCGCAGGCTTTCGGTGGCCAGCCCGGCTCCCACCAGCAGAACCAACGAAAGCGCAGCCTGCAAAACCAGTAGCGCCTTCTGCGGCACTCGGGAACGATCCGACGTGGAGCGGCCTGCCCCTCGCAGGGTCTCTGCCGGCTGCGCATGCGAACCCGCCCACGCCGGAGCCAGTCCGAAAATCACTCCCGTCGCCACCGACAGCGCGAACGCGAACACCAGTACGGGAATCGAAGGACTCGCCTCGATGGGAACGTATTCCGCTCCTCGAAACGCCAGCAACAGGATCACTCGCGTTCCCAGGAACGCCAGCGCCACTCCTGCCGCGCCTCCAGCCAATGCCAGCAGCACACTTTCAGTTACGACCTGCTGAACCAGCCTCACCCGCGAGGCCCCCAGCGCCACGCGCACTGCAATTTCACCGCGGCTCGCCGTGCCCCGCGCGAGAAGCAGGTTCGCGACGTTGGCGCATGCGATCAGCAGAACAAACGCTGAGACTACCGTGAGAAACCGCAGCGGCTCCGCGTAATCAACCTGCAGGCTCCTGACTCCGCCGCTCGCGGGCGTCAGCGTCAGGACCATCTTTTCCAGTTCCTCGCGTGTGTAGCCGGACATCTTAGGCCGCGCCGCAATCCATTGCTGAATTTCGGATTTCAGCCGTGCCTGGGCTTGTTCGGGCCGTATCCCCGGCCGCAGCCTGCCGATCGCATAAAGCCAGTAGTCGTCCGGATCATTCAAGTGTGAGCCAATCGGCATCAGTATTGGCTCCGAGGCGAGTGGAACCCACAGTTCCGCAGGGTCGCCGCCCAACCTTTCCCCAAAGAAACTCGGAGCCGCGATGCCGACGACCGTCACCGCTTGACGGTCCATGATCATCTGACTGCCGACAATTGAGGGATCCGCGGCAAAACGGTTCTGCCAGGTTCGATAGCTCATCACCGCTACCGCCGGCGCCCCAGGCTCGTCGTCAGCTGGCGTTAGCGTGCGCCCGGCAAATGCACCCACGCCAAACACCGAAAAGTAGTTCCCGGACACGAATTGCGACCGGAAAGGTTCCGCAAACGTGTCGCTGCTGCTGTGGCGCACGCTCAGCTTTGGCACATGAGATCGAAACGCGGCAATCTCCGAAAACTCGGGAGTGTGATCGCGAATCTCTTTGTACAACGGATAGGAAAACAGCGTGAAACTCTGCTGGCTTCCGCCGAGCGAGCAGCAATTCTGGTCGTCACCCAGGTTGTACAGTTCTTCGGGATGCGCCACCGGCAATGGCTTCAGCAACACCGCATGAACCAAGGTAAAAATCGCGGTGTTCGCGCCAATGCCGAGGGCCAGCGTTAGCACCGCTACCGTCGTGAACCCTGGACTCTTCCTCAGCGTGCGCAGCCCGTATCGGATGTCTTGAACAAATGTTTCCAGCAGCGGCAGCGTGTGCATCTCGCGATGCCTCTCGCTGATTTGTGTCATTCCTCCGAGCCGCACCCGCGCCGCTCGCCGCGCTTCCTCTGGCGTCATGCCTCGCCGCAGGTTTTCTTGCGCGAGCATTTCCAAGTGCGACTCTAGCTCCCGCGCAAACTCTTCACCCGCAGGACGCCGCGACAACCATCCCACGATTCGCGAAACAAGCATCCATAGCCAACCCGGCATTGGTGTCACCTCAGTTTCGGGCTTCTAAGAAACTAATCCCCAGCCCCTTTCCCTAACCTCTATCCCCTGTCCTCAGCACGCGCCCAATCACTCCCGAAATCCTTTCCCAGCTCCGTGCTTCATGCGCAAGCTGCTTCCTCCCGGCTTTCGTGATGGCGTAAAACTTCGCTTTGCGGTTGTTTTCGGAGGTGCCCCAAGCGGCGGAAATCCATCTTTTCTGCAGCAGACGAGTCAGTGACGGGTAGATTGTCCCCTGGTTGAGTTGCAATGCATCCTCACTGATTTGCTCGATGCGCCGTGCAATACCGTAACCGTGCAGCGGCCCCATGGTCTCCAGAGTCTTGAGAACCATCAGGTCCAGCGTGCCCTGTAGAATCCCCGGCTTCTCTTCTGGCATGTTCTCTCCTGTGGAGAATCAACAGGAGTATGCATCGAGCCTTGTTGAATGTCAACAGGAGAGATCTGGCGGTCGGGCTTCGTGTTTGTGTGATTCTGATCTACGCCGGTTACCAAAGCTAGCTTGTCATTCCGAGCGAAGCGAGGAATCTGCTTTTGCGGTTTTTTCAGTGCAGCGCGGCAGCAAGCGTCTTGACGAGCAGTGGTTCTTGTGCGGGGAAAACCGTCCGCAAATCGAGCACCAGGCGGTCTTCTTCCACTCGCGCAATGACGGAAATCCCGGCGGGCGCCCGGCGCAGGCGCTGCTCCAGCTTCGCCGCCGAGTAGCGCGCGCTGGCGATGCGAATCACTTTGCTCGGCAGCGATTGTGCCGGAGTGGAGCCGCCTCCCGCGAGCGAAGCGCCATCCACAACTTCAATCTCCACTTCGTCCAGCGGCAGCTCGGGACGCAGCTCGCGAATGAAATTCTCCGCGCGCCGTTTCAATTCCTGCGGCGTTGAGCGAATCATCCGCATCACGGGGATTTCGTCCCACGCCGCGCGCAGGTATGCCCCCAGCGTGGCTTCCAGCGCGGCTATCGTAAGTTTGTCCACACGCAGCGCGCGAAATAATGGATGCCGCCGCACGCGCGCGATCAAATCCTTTTTTCCTGCGATGATGCCAGCCTGCGGCCCTCCAAGCAGTTTGTCCCCACTGAATGTCACAATGCCCACGCCGGCTTCGATGCTCCGGCGCACCGTGGGCTCCGTGATCCCGTAGTCCGCCAAATCCACGAGGCAGCCCGAACCCAAGTCCTCCACCAGCGGGATGCCCACGCGCTGGCTCAGCGCCACAAGTTCTTCAAGAGAAGGTTTGTCCGTGAAGCCCGTCACTTTGAAATTCGAAGGATGCACGCGTAGCAGCAAGCGCGTTTTTTCACCGATGGCATTCTCATAATCCGCCAGCCGCGTGCGGTTTGTCGTTCCCACTTCACGTAGCAGCGCGCCGCTCTGCTCCATGATTTCCGGAATGCGAAAGCCGTCGCCAATTTCAATTAGCTCTCCGCGCGAAACAATTACTTCCCCGCTGCGTGCAAAGGCTGCCAGCGTCACCAGCACGGCCGCCGCGCAGTTGTTCACCACAATGACCGCTTCCGCTCCCGTGAGGCGCGTCAGGAGTTCGGACGTGTGCACATCGCGTTTACCGCGCGCGCCCGCTTCCAGGTCGTATTCCAGATTGGAATACTGCGTCGCCGCAAGCCGGAATTCCTCTACCACGCTTTCCGGAAGCGGCGCCCGCCCCAGGTTCGTGTGCAGAATCACGCCCGTGGCATTAATCACCGGCAAAAGCGAGCGCGCAAGAACCCGCTCTACCAGCGCCGTGATGCGCTCTTCCAGCGAAGCCGCGTCGCAGGCAACTGGAGAAATCTCGGCAAGAATGGCGGTCGTCACTTGCCCGGTGATACGCGCGCGCAGGTCATCCAGCACGGTGCGCGCGACCTCCACGACGAGGTTGTGATCCACTCGTTTGGAAAGCTCCGCCAGCCGCGGCTGCGCCAGCAATTCGTCCACCGAGGGAATCTGCCGCAGCAATTCTGACTGTTCCGCGGAAATCGCGCGTTTAGTGTGAGACGCCATGCGAACATTTCAGCACAGAGCTGCCCGCCCGGCAATGCTTGAACTCGGCCAGGCCCAGTTTCAATCCGCACAGCCCGGTTTCCGCCGTATCGCATTCGAAGCATCTTTTCAGCCCGCTTGTTGACGCTTTCGCTAGGTCGCCCTAGCATGGGGGTTCGGGAGATTCCCGCACGACATGGCAACCATAGACGAAGATCTGGGCCAGATCGAGAAGGACATCCGCCAGCTCAAAATCGAGTACGACCAGTATTTCGGCGGCGGCCGCAAGCGTCCTCCGACCGAAATCGAATGGCGTGTCGACCTTCTCGTCAAGCGCTATAACGAACGCGGCGGCGACATGAAATCTCACCAGCGCTTTCGCTTCAACAACCTCACGCAGACTTACGCAAAATATAAAGACATTTTCCGGAAGAAAACCAAGCAGAAGGAGGAGGGTACTATCCAGCGGCATTTCGGCGCGGCCGCGAAACAGATTGAGGCCGCACGCGCTAAAGAACAGGCCAAAGAAGAAGCCGTTGCCGCTGCGGCCGGAAATGCCAAGGCCTTTCGCATGGTCTGCTCCCACCCCGAAAACGAGCCAGACAAGGTCGAGAAGTTGTATGAGGCTTTTCTGCAGGCGAAGCAACTGGCCGGAGAGCACACGGGAAGGTTGTCACGCTCCAGCTTCAATCAATTTGTCCAGAAGAAAACCAAAGAATTGCAGACGCAGAAAAACTGCAAAGACGTGGAATACGTCGTTGAAACCGTAGACGGCCAGGTCAAACTCAAGGCCCTCGTAAAAACCTGAGGTTTTTCCAGCTTCGGCTTTTAATTCCATTTTCCTATTTTTTTTCTGCCTTCTGCTTTCAGCCCTTCTGCATTCTGCCTTCTCTTCAGATTTCCACATCGCCACTTTCCGAATCCGGGCCGGGCGCTTACACTGTTCTGCTTTTCTCTTTGCGGAGGGATTCATGGCGGTCGAGCGCGCGCTCATCAGCGTTTTTGACAAATCCGGAATCGTGGACTTCGCCAAGCGGCTCGCGGCGCTAAAGATCGAAATCCTCTCAACGGGCGGAACCGCCAAGCTGCTCCGTGAAAGCGGAGTCGCGGTGCGCGACGTTTCTGACTTCACCGGGTGGCCTGAAATGCTCGGCGGGCGCGTGAAGACGCTGCATCCCAAAGTGCACGGTGGCCTGCTTTTCCGGCGCAAGCACGTTGACGATCAGAAACAAGCCAAGGAGCACGGCATTGCGCCGATCGATCTCGTCGTCGTTAACCTGTATCCCTTCGAGGCGACTGCCGCAAAACCCGGACTCACCGCTGAGGAACTCATCGAGAACATTGATATCGGCGGGCCGACGATGCTTCGTTCGGCCGCAAAGAATTTCGAGAGCGTGACCGTGGTCTGCGACCCCGCGGACTTCGAGCGAGTGGCGAAAGAAATCGAAAGCGCGGGCGACACAACGCTCGCGACGCGGCTCGAGCTGGCGCGCAAAGTCTTTGCAACCACTTCGCGCTACGACGGAATGATCACCACGGAATTCGAGCGCCTCGCGGCCAATGCGCACGTGGCGCTGCAAGCGAAGCCAACGCTGCCCGAGCGTGTGCACCTTGCGCTGCGCCGGCAGCAGGAATTGCGCTACGGAGAGAATCCGCACCAAGCCGCCGCGCTCTACGCTCCGGCGGGCCGCGCGCCCGAAGGTTTGGCAGCGGCAAAGCAGCTCCAGGGCAAAGAGCTTTCGTACAACAATTTCGTGGACCTCGAAGCAGCGCGCAGCTTAGCGGCGGAATTCAAGAATCCCGCGGCGGTCATCATCAAGCACAACAACCCTTGCGGCACCGCCGAGCAAACAACGCTGCGCGATGCGTACTTGAAAGCGCTGGCGTGCGATCCGGTTTCCGCGTTTGGCGGCGTACTGGCCTTCAACCGCGAAGTCGACGCAGCGACAGCGGAAGAAGTGGCGAAGCTGTTTGTTGAATGCATCGCCGCGCCGGGATTCGCCGCCCGCGCAAAAGAAATTTTTGCCGCAAAGAAAAATCTGCGTCTGCTCGAGCTGCCGCCCGGCGGACTCCAGCCGGAACGCGAACTGCAACTCAAGCGCATTCTTGGCGGTATGCTGTTCCAGCAGCCGGATTGCGGCGAGCTCAATGACGGTGAACTGCGCACGGTCACCAAGCGCGTGCCGACTGCCGAAGAAAAGCACACCATGCGCTTCGCGTGGAAAGTGGCGAAGCATGTAAAGTCCAACGCCATCGTGTTCGCGAAAGACGGCGCGACCGTGGGCGTCGGCGCCGGCCAGATGAGCCGCGTAGACTCCGTGAAAATCGCGGTGATGAAGGCGCAATCGCCCCTCGCGGGAACCGTGGTAGCCTCCGACGCGTTCTTCCCGTTTCCCGATGGCGTCGAGGAAGCGGCAAAGGCTGGCGCGACCGCGGTTATTCAGCCCGGCGGCTCCGTGCGCGACCCGGACGTAACTGCCGCCGCAGACCGCCTCGGCCTCGCAATGGTCTTTACCGGAATGCGCCACTTCCTCCACTGAAGTCTCGTCAGTGGTTGCAGACATGGGGTGAACGATGACCGTATCCGTGTTCATTGGCGCCAGCGTCGACGGCTTCATTGCGCGACCGAACGGAGCGCTAGACTTCCTGCCGGCGGACGGCGGTGAACCGCACGGCTATGACGAGTTCATGGCCAGCGTCGATGCGCTGGTCATCGGCCGCAAGACCTTCGAGACCGTTCTCGCTTTTCCTGCGTGGCCGTATGGCGACAAACGCGTGGTCGTGCTGAGTAGTCGCCTTCTCGATTTCTCCGCGGTGCGCGGAGGCGTGGTCGAGCAGATGGCCGGGGCTCCGGCGGAGATCGTCGCCAAGCTCGCTGCGAGCGGCGCGCGGCATCTCTACGTCGACGGAGGCATCACCATCCAAGACTTTCTCCGCGCTGGACTCGTTCAACGCCTGATCATCACGCGAGTGCCGGTGCTCATTGGAGACGGGATTTCTCTGTTCGGCAAATTGCCCCGCGATATCCGACTGCGACCCATAACGACGCAGCAGTATCCGAGCGGCTTGGTCAAAACGGAATATGAAGTCGTTGCGTAAACGTTGATGGATCGCCAGGGCGGAATAGCGCAAGGCGAATCGCCAGAGCTGGCCCCCGCCAATATGGCCGAGACGTCGCGCTGGATCCATGCAACGGAGCCGACCCAGAACGACTACAATCCGAGTTTCCGGCGATTAGCGACTATCGCAATGTGATTTCCTGCTTTGCGGTGACTGGCCTACTGTCGATTTCTTCGATCGAGGATCAAGATGCAACACAATTTGCAAGACACCGTAGCGCTTTTAGCGCGCACTCCCGCGGCCCTCGATGCGCTCCTGCGCGGCCTGCCCGAAACGTGGGTGCTCCGCAACGAAGGCGGAAGCACGTGGAGCGCGTTCGACATCGTCGGCCACTTGATTCACGGCGAACGCACGGATTGGATGCCGCGCGCAAGAATGATTTTGCAATTTGCCGAAAGTAAGGCGTTTGAGCCGTTCGATCGCTGGGCGCAGGAACGCGAGAGCCAGGGCAAGTCGCTCGCGCAATTACTGGATGAATTTGCCCGTTTGAGGTCAGAAAACTTGAACGAACTACGCGCGCTGAATCTTACGCCCGAAGACCTCGCACGCCGCGGACGCCATCCGGCCCTCGGTGTAGTGACCCTGTCTCAGTTGCTGGCGACCTGGGCCGCTCACGACTTGACGCATCTGCACCAAATCTCGCGCGTTATGGCCCACCAATACCGCGACGCTGTAGGTCCGTGGAGCGCCTATCTTGGCGTGCTGCACTGCGCTGGCCACAGCGCGTAGTGGTTTGTTGAAAGATTGCTTGATTGTCATCCCGAGCGAAAGCGAGGGATCTGCTTTTCGCATGGACTCAATGACAAAGCAGATTCCTCGTCGCTTCGTTCCTCGGAATGACAGGTTTTATTTCTTTTTAGTTCGTCAACTCCACCACGCTGCGCGCCACGAAGACCGGCTGCCCGCTGACCGGGTCCTTCAGCACCAGGCCAACGACGCGCAGCGGATTCGTGGGATTGCTGGTGAGGTCGCTGAGTTGCATTAGACCGCCGCCGAAGCGCGTAAACGGCGTGACGAAGACGGTAATCGGCCCATTGAACAGGACGCCCGCGAGCCCATTGGAGTTGAACTGGAACGTGTGCGCACCCACGTTTGTGCTGTTCGCCACGAGCGTGCCCGTGTGCCCTTCGTGCCGAAGCACGACGCGCTTCACCGTGACCGCTCCGTTGGTGAACGGCCCGCCAATGCTCACGTGCTGTCCCGGCGTCAAAAGCGCGGCGTTAAAAAACATATTGGTGAAACTGTTGTGCATCCAGTAGATGTAGAAGATTTCGTTGCCGGTCAGGTTGATGGTGGAAATCTGCCCGGAGTTGAAACCGGTTCCTGAGGGCAGCACGCTCCGCACGTACAGATCAAAATCCGTCGCGGTGCCGGTCTGCGGTTCCTCGAAGGTAACCAGTCCTCCGGCAAAGAAATGATCCTGCGAGAGGATGCCCACGGAATCCGCAAGAAACGTCGCGGTCAAGCGGTCGAGCGTTCCCGAAAGCTCGATGATCGAATTGCTGGTCAAATCGTTGATGCTCTCGTTGTTTTCCCATTCCGTCTGACCGTTCACGTTCACCGTAAACTGGTGACCGTGCGGTCCCTGAATGACGAACGAGTTGCCACTAGCATTCACGCTCACCACACCGGCAACGAAATCGTCAATGAACGCGTCGGCATCGCTCGGCGTGATGGCTTTCAGGTGGAGCACCGGCGTGACCGCTCCGGTGATCTGTCCCATGGCGTCCACGGCAATGGACTTGCGCAGATTGAACTCGAAACCAAGTCCGGTGATGTTTCCCGTGCTGACCATCAGGGGCGTAGCGAGGGGAATCGTCACACTGGAAGCCGTGAGCGTTACGGCGGGGCTGGTGGTCCCGTTCAGCGTGGTAACCGTCGGCCTCGTCGGAGGAGTCGTCTGCGGGCTCGCCACATTGAGGAAACTGATCTGCGGATTCGCCAGCGTCACGGTCACGCTGTTGTACGTGCCCCCGGGAATCGTGTTGATGTCCAGCAGAGTGTGCAAGCCATTGAGCCGGGCAAAATCCACGGTTTGCGTTCCGGTCAAAACGGATTGGGAATTGTTGTTCGCGTCCGTTACCGACAAGCCGGTAATGTCCACCTGAAACGACACGACGCTTTGCAGGGGCGCATCCGTGCCGGTGAGGAACACGGTGCCGGACTGCGGTTGCATCACCGGATTGCTCATTCCGCCGCCGCAACCAGCCGTGAACGTGAGAAGTAGAAGTACGAGAAGACTAACGGACCACTTGCGCGGCCACTTCTTGGGATTCATCGGTTTCCTTTCCCCTAAAGGACTAGAGGATCCCGGTGAGGCCCCCATGCACGCACCGAGGTTTGGTTCTGGGTGCTGTTAACAACCCAGAGAGTGGCGCAAAGTTTCCCAGGTTCGCGAGATTCTCATGTGCTGAGTGGGCTGGCGGTCGGGCCTCCTTCCCCTTGGTTCCGCATAAGTGTTGATTCTATTGGACTTAGAGATTGTGTAAGTTGTTTAGAATCAACAGTTGCGGGAGGGTCTCAGAAGTGTTCATTTTAAAAGGGTTAGCAAGCCTTGTTGGGAGCATTAAACGCGCTCACGCCAACTGCGTCGCCGCATCGCCGGATTCCGATAACGTCCGGAGAAATCGTCGTCGCTATCCTCATCCATTTCCCCTTCATCTTCCTCTTCATCGTTGAATTCCTCCTCCGCATCCGCTTCCATTTCCTCCGCTGGCCCTGGGTGGTTTGGGTCTTCGGGAGCGAGTTGAGATGGGGCTGCGCCGCGAGCAACTGGTTCGGACAACTCGGATAGGAGGAGGTGTTTGAGTTGTGACTTGAGAGAGGCAACGACAGAGTCAGGCTTAGGCTGGTCCTCGGGGAAGGCGTTGGGTTGAGGCGCGGGAGCGTTGGGAGAAGACGCGGGCGTAAAGCCTGCCGCGGCAGGCAGGCCCGCGCTACAGGAGGGTCGAGTGCTCGCGGGAGAAGAGACGGGCTGAAGCCCGGACTTTACAGAGATTGTGGGTGCCGGTGGGGGAGTTATGGCAGGGACGGGTGGGGGAACCTGCGGCGCGGGAGGAGAAGAGGGAGAAGAAGCGGGCGTAAAGCCCGCGCTAGACGACCGATGCACGTTGCGTTGAGAACACGGCGCGGGGGGCGGTTGTGACAGGGCGGTGCTGGATGTAGCAGCGGTTGGGGCACAGACTGAAGTCCGTGCTACTGGAGGGGCGGGAGAGAGGAAGTCAGAGTTGGAGTTGACGGACGTGCGGACGGCGCTGCGCCAGCCGTCGCCGCCGAAGGTGCCGCTGAATTCGTGTCCGGTGAGATGGATGCATTGGACCATGACTTGGGCGAGGTAGGCGAGACTGCGCGTGGTTTTGGCAGGGACGTGGCCGCGGACAGTGGCGGCGAAGAGGCGTCCGAGAGCGGCGTTGAGATCGCAGGCGGAAAGGTAGCGTCCGGAGAAGAAATGAGCGAATTCACGGCCGAGGGTTTCGGCGGCGTTGGCGCGGTCGTGGCGGCGTGCATGGAAAGAACAGAATAGAGGATGGCCAGACTGGCGCAGAGTGCGGCAGCGGCGGCCGTCGGAGAAAGTATAGGTACACGAAGACGCAGAACGAGTTGCGGACATGAGAGTCTCCTTAGAGTTGGATTTGAGATTCAAAAAGCAGAAAGCAGAAAAGAAAGAGCTCCCCGGCGGGAGCATCGATCAAAGCGGATCGGTTGAGATCCTTCAGGCCGTAAAAGACACGGCCTTCAGGATGACAAGGCCACAGCGGGATTGCTTGAAGCTAGCGGCCCGCCTCGGAAGGCGGACCCTACAACAACGGAAAAGAAGACGCCGGCGAGAGGCCCTTCGTGCCTCCCCTCGAAGCTCGGGGCAAGCGGGGTAAACCTTCGCGGCTCAGGGTAAACCGGCGGTACAAAATGAAAACGCCCCGACAAGGTGTCAGGGCGCAGTTCTTAACGGGAAAATTCTAGCATAGGAGTAACCGTTCTGTCAATAAAAATGTAGTTATCGTTCGAATGGGGATTCTGCTAGGATGCGCGCCAAGTTCGGTTGGAAGGAGGCACAATGGCTACGCTCAAACGCATTGGACCAGGTTCGGCATTCAAGGTGGGTTTGGTTACGTACGCATTTGTCGGGCTAGTGGTGGGCGCATGTTTTGCGTTGTTTTCCATGATAGCGGGGTCGCTTGGAGGGCTGGCAGGATCCCAAGCGGGTGCGAGTGCAAGGGCTTTTGGTTTTGGAATGGGCTTGGGAGCCATCATTTTTATGCCGATTTTATACGCGATTATTGGAGGCATCGGCGCGGCGCTGGGAGCAGTGATCTACAACCTCGCGGCCGGGTGGGTCGCGGCGGACTCGAAGTGGATATCAACTAGGCCAACTGCCTTCAAGGTTTGCGTTCCCGAGCGCGAAGCGTTTATGCAGCGCTGAATCTTCGTGTCTCATCAGGCATCCAATGAGAACGGAATTTGGAAGCGTGGAAGTGTGCGCCCGCGCGGTTGCGAAGGAAAGAAATGTCATTGTTTGGGGATTTGGGGGACCGGAGGGAGTTGGAGAAGAAGGCGAAGGCCGAGGGGCGGCTGCCGCCGGGGCAGTCGCTGACGCTGAAGTGGCCGGTGCTGCATTACGGGAGCGTGCCGGCGTTTGATGCGGCGAAATGGGACTTTAAGATTTCAGGGCAGGTGGAAGAACCGAAACGGCTGACGTGGGATGAGTTTCGCGCGCTGCCGCAGACGGAAGTGACTTCGGATTTTCATTGCGTGACGCGCTGGAGCCGGCTGGACAACCGGTGGAGAGGCGTGCTCTTCACAGAGGTACTGAAGCTGGTGAAGCCGAAGCCGGGCGCGGAGTTTGCGCTGGTGCTGGCGGAAGAGGGCTACACGGCGAATGTGCCGCAGACTGATTTGTTGCGGCCCAATGTCCTGTTTGCGTTCGAGCATGACGGCGCGCCGCTGGCGGCGGAGCATGGCGGGCCGGTGCGGCTGGTGGTGCCGCATCTGTATGCCTGGAAAAGCGTGAAATGGGTGCGCGGATTTATGTTGCTGGACCACGACCGGCTGGGATTCTGGGAGAGGAATGGGTATCACGCGTACGGGGATCCTTGGAAGGAGCAGAGGTATTCGGGAAGTTAGAAATGAGAAAAGCGAAACTCGAAATTCAGCAAACCCCACCCCCACACCGCAGTAATGATGAGGTTCAGCAGCATCGGCAGGTTGCGCGATGCGGATTCTCGCAGTTATTTCCGGACGCGACGCTAGAAGCCGGGGGCAGAAACGTCTTCGAAGATGAGTTCCTTGTCCATATCGAGCATTTGCTTTCGATAAAGCTGGACAGACCCCAAAACCATCGTCAAGAGCGGCACGAAGAAGACGAGCCTCCAGGGATCGAAGAGAGACCAGTTTTCGATTTGCGGAAGGTAGCGCGTGAAGACCCCGTAGCCGAACAGATAGGCGACGCCAATAAGCCCAGAGTGGCTTTTGAAGGCAGGATAGGGGCAAGTGAAGGGGATTTTGCGAAATTTCAGAAGCAATACTTCGACGAGAACGACAGTGCACAGAATCAGGATGACCGTGTGCAACAGGGCCGCGGTAAGACCCCAATAGGCCAGCGTCGCGAGGAAGCATGCTGGCGCAAGCCAAGACAGTGAGAATAGCAAGAGGACACGCCGGGCGATGGGCCGGGCCTCATGACGTTCCCGGTCCAGCCAGAAGCGGAAAATCCAGTTCGCTTGCAAATCCGCAGGAATTTCGAAAGCCAGGCGCATTCCGATAATCAAGCAGTAGCTCAAGATGAAGGGCACGGACAAGAATTCCACCGAAGGCGCGTTGCCGGTAACGAGCGAATGAAGACTCGGCGCAGAGGAAAGGACGGCAGCGGATGCGACAAGTCCCAGCGCGAGGAAGCCGGAAATCACCTGAAGGTGACCGTCGCTGCGAAGAAGAGTTCTGGCCACAAAGTGATAGCAAGCGCGTTGCGCCGGGGTGCGAAGAACCGCTTCGCGAAGCGGCGCCAAGTGGGAAATGGAAAATGGAACGCGAGGCAGCGGCCCTGATCCCGCCGTTTCCGGAATGCGCATGAAGGACCGGCGAAAGGCGACGGCATAAACCAAGAGAGTGGTGAAAAACGCCGCGCCCAGGGCGATCCCTGCGGACGCGGTCATTTGGGCGACAAACGGTTCGCCACCTCTGCCCCACACCGCTCGAAGAAGCCCTAAAAAAGAAATTGGAGGCAAGATGGCCACGCGGTGAGCATCTGCGACGGACAACTGTGTAAGCCAATGAGGAACCACGAAGCTGGTGCCAAGAAGAACGAGCAGCGAGACGGCGAGAGCAAACCGAACCAAGAGAGACACTCTGCGAAACGCCGCGGCCGGCAACAGAGTCATCAAGACTCCGGCCATGGCAAACACCGCGAGAGAGCTAAAGGCGCTGGCCAGGAGCATGACGACAGCGTGGCCAATGGCGAAGCGGCAAAACACGGAAAGAGAAGGCTGCGAGCCAACTACGGCGACGGGGAATAAGACTACAGAGGCGGCGTTGGCGACCAGCGTGAGAAGAACGACGAGAGCGAAAATCGCGGAGAGATTCGCCAGGAAAATGCTGCGCAGGGAGACCGGCAGAGGCACGAGATTCATAAAATCGCGGCGGTCGAGAAAGATGCTGTCCCAGCGCCAGAGGGCGGCGGCTCCGCTCACCACCACGGAGAGTACGAGGAAGAAATATTCGTCGGGGATGGTGGCTAAAAAGGGATCGTAAGCGCCTTCGCCGCGCAGGAAGCGGATGAGCGAGCCGTATTTCTCAAACATCAAGAGGGAGACCAACAGGCCCGGCATAGCGAGCAAAATCACGATGACGCCAACGCCGAGATCCAATTCTCCCGCGCCGGCGTCGGCGCTACCGTGAAACATGCGGCCCGCGAACAAGCGCACGAGGCAGCCGAAAGGCGTCTGCACAAACTCGTCCCATCGTTTGCGGAGCCATCGTTTCGCCTGCCGAATCATGGGGAGGCCACAACGGTGACAATGTCGTTGGCCATTTGCACGACGTCGCGTTCCTCAACGAGATGCAGGAAGACGCCCTCCAGAGAAGATTTGCCGATGTGCTCGCGAACTTCGCTGGTGGTGCCCTGGGCAATCACCTGCCCTTTTCTGAGAATGATCAAGTGAGAGCAGACTTTTTCCACAACCTCGAGAATATGCGAGCAATAGAAGACCGCTTTGCCGCGCGCGCTCAAGGCTTGAATGAGATTCTTGATGACGAGGACGGAAGTAACATCGAGTCCGGAGAGAGGCTCATCGAGAATGAGTACATCGGGATTGTCCATCAGTGCGGCAATTAGAAGGATGCGCTGGCGCATGCCCTTGGAATAAGAGCCCATGTTCACGTGGCGATGGGGCCAAAGTGAGAAGAGTTGCAGAAGCGAACGGATGGTTTTGCCTTTGCGAGGCTCCGGCATGGCCCGCAAGGTGGCCACCATGTCCAGATATTCCTGGCCCGTCAGGTAAGGATAAAGATTGGCTTCTTCTGGCACATAGCCGAGGCGTTTGCGGTAGGCGGCGAGGCTCTTGTGGATGTCCTTCCCGTCATAAACGACCTGGCCGTCTGTGGACTCGAGGAGGCCGATGAGCATTTTGACGGTGGTGCTTTTTCCAGAGCCGTTGGGACCGAGGTAACCGAGCACCTGTCCGGGTTGCAGACAGAAGCTGACGTCCCGCACAGCCAGGACCGAGCCGTAGAATTTGGAGAGTCCTCTGGCCTCGAGCACAGGCCTTCGCTCCCGGTCTGGGCAGACCCCTTCTTGGGGCGTCGGATAATCATTTGACACCGCAAAGCCAAGGAAGTGCCAGAAAATCAAAGGAAGTCCGGCACTCGAGAAGGGCGCCTTAAGTGTGCCGCAATGTGCTTAGGGTTTAATGCTGGTTGACAGGCGTTGGCGGGCCTCGTAGAAAGGCGTGGTCCAGGGGAAACCCGAAACGAGGAAGAGGCGAGGAACGGAGCTATGAACGGCAGAACGATCTGTCATGAGGAGGGCGGAATGAGGCGGGAGACGCAATTAGCCAACCGGAGAGAATTTTTGCAGGGGTCGGCGGCGGCGTTGGCTTTAACTGGAATTGCAGGCGTGTCCTCCATGGCGCGCGCGGACAAGCTGGCGGACGCGGGGAGATATCTGGACGCGGAGGCGGGGCCCGGCGCGAAATGGGTTTCGGCACGCGGCGTGACGCAGGATGCAGCGTTTGGCGCGAAGCAGGAAGAGCGGCGGAAGGAATTGTGGAGCTTGCTGGGGGACCTTCCTACGCAGCATGTGCCGGGGCCGGTCAAGGTGGTGAGTCGCGAAAAGCATGAGGGGTACACGCTGGAGCGGCTGGTGCTGGACTTGAACGGCATGGAGCCGGTTCCGGCGCTCTTGCTGATTCCGGACAAGCGGGAGGCGCGGGCGCCGGGGCTGCTGTACATCCATTGGCACGGCGGAATGTACGACCTGGGCAAGGAGATGCTGCTCAAGGGAGTGGCTGTAGCACCGGCGTACGCGCCGGTGTGCGCGGAAAAGGGGATCGTGACGCTGGCGATTGACAGCTGGTGCTTTGGCGAGCGCAAGCATGAAAAAGTCGGGCGAACGGGAGAAGAGAACGCGTTTAAAGAGATGCTTTGGAAGGGGCGGGTGCTGTACGGAATGATGATGTTCGACGAGTTCCGCGCGTTCGATTATCTGGCGCACCGGCCGGAAGTGGATCCGCAGCGACTGGGAGTTTTAGGGATGTCCATGGGTTCGACGAAGGCCTGGTGGCTGGCGGCGCTGGAGCCGCGCGTGAAAGTTTGCATGGATGTGTGCTGCTTGACGGACTTCGAAGAGCTGATCAAAGCGGATGGATTGAGCGGGCACGGAATCTTTTACTACGTGCCGTCGCTGCTGAAACATTTTCAGACGGCGGAGATCAATGAGTTGATTGTGCCGCGGGCGCATTTGAGCGTAAACGGGCGGCTGGACGAACTGACGCCGCCGAAGGGCGTGGAGAAGATTCGCGATTATTTGATGCCGCTATACCGGAAATACGGGAAGGAAGCAGACTGCCACATTGAATTGTTTGACTGCGCGCATGTGGAGCTGCCGGAAATGCGGAAGCTGATTTTGGAGTGGATGGATCGGCGCCTAGTGGAAAACCCAAGAGCTTAGTCCCAAGCCTCAGGACCTTCCTTTTGGCGTGACCAATCCGATTGTGGATCGTCTTAGTCTTTAGCCAGCTTGGCCGGGTTGTGGAACAAAAAGCGGAAAGTGACGTATTCACGACTGAAGACGACGGGTTGCCCAAAAGACAGGTCCAAGGGAGAGCCGCCGATAAATCCTGAGCGGAGGCGCTTTTCATGAGCTTCAAGCAATGGGTGGGGACGACGATTGGCGATTTCAGGTATGCCCTGCGAACGCTGAGGCGGAGCCCCGGTTTTGTGGCCGTGGCGGTGATGACGCTGGCGCTGGGGATTGGGGCGAACACCGCCATTTTTTCCTTGTTGGATCAAATTTTGTTGCGGCTCCTGCCAGTAAAGAATCCTCAGCAACTGGTGCTGCTCACCATGCGGGGACACCATTACGGGAACAACTGGGGAGGAAACGCGATTTCGCACCCGATGTTCCGTGATTTTCAAACGCACAATGAAGTGTTTTCGGGAATGTTTTGCCGCTTCCCAAGTCCCGTGAGCTTGACGTTCGGCGGGCAGTCGGAGCGGGTGAATTCGGAACTTGTTTCAGGAACGTACTTCAGCATTCTTGGGGTGAAGACCATCCTGGGGCGCGCGTTCACGCCAGAGGACGATCGAGTTCCATTGGGGCATCCGCTGGTGATGCTGACGTATGACTATTGGAGGCAACGGTTCGGGGGAGATCCTGAAATTGTGGGGAAGAATTTGATTGTGAACGGCCACAACCTAACCGTGGTCGGGGTGGTGCAGCAGGGATTTGACGGCGTGGAACTCGGGTATTCTACGAAGATTTTCATCCCTATCATGATGGAAGAACAAGTCCTTGTGGTGCCCATGAAAATGCTGACGGACCGGCGTAGCCGCTGGGTGAATGCCTTCGGGCGGCTGAAACCGGGCGTTTCTGCAACGCAGGCCAAGGCTTCGCTGCAGCCTTTCATGCATTCAATGCTCGAGAACGAAGTAAAAGAAGCGGCGTTCAGTCATGCTTCGACATACGATCGCGAGCAATTCCTGAAATGCTGGATTGACGTTTTGCCGGGTTCGCAGGGCCGGTCGGGCACGCGGCGGGAGCTGTCCACGCCGCTATGGGTACTAATGGCGACGACGGGCATGGTGCTGCTGATTGCCTGCGCGAACCTGGCGAATCTGCTGCTGGCGCGAGCCACGGGCAGGCAGAAGGAGATTGCGGTGCGGCTGGCGATTGGCGCGAGTCGTGGGCGCATTGTTTCGCAGTTATTGACGGAAACGCTTTCGCTTTCGGTGTTGGGGGGGATTGTAGGCCTGGCCCTGGCTTTTTGGGCGGACAGGGCCCTCATGAACATTTACTTGCCGTCCGACTCTACTGACCTGAGTATTTCCACGCTTCCCGATCTTCGGATTTTGGCTTTCACGTTGGGCGTAACAATTCTAACGGGAGTCTTGTTTGGACTTGTGCCGGCTTTGCAGACCACCCGGCCGGATGTAGGACGCGTTCTAAAGGATGAAGCAGGGGCAGTGGTGGGCGGCGGCCATGCAGGATTGAGGAAAACGCTGGTCGTTGCCCAAGTGGCTATTTCGCTGTTGTTGCTCATTGGGGCGGGCTTGTTTTTGCGGAGTCTGAAAAACTTGAACAACCTCGGCCCAGGATTTCCCGCAGAGCGGCTGGTGGGGTTCAATATCGATCCCTCGCTGGGCGGGTACACTCCGGAAAGAGCGAAGATTTATTACCAGCAGTTGACCAACGCGCTTAGCTCGATTCCCGGAATGCAATCCGCGGGCTTAGCGAGTATGCGGATTCTCGAAAACAACGAGTGGGACAGCAGCATGACGGTGGAAGGGTACACGCCGGCGAAACCTGAGGACCGGGCGCAACCTTACATGAATCAAATCAGTCCGGGATATTTCGCCACGCTGGGCGTGCCGATTGTTGCGGGACGCGACTTCCGCCTCACCGATGACCACGAAGTCAAAAAGGGCCCGGAGGATGATGACTGGACGCCCACGACGGTGATGATCAACGAGAAGTTTGCGAAGAAATTCTTCTCGGGAAGAAACCCTATCGGCATGCACATTGGCTTCGGAAGCGATCCGGGGACGCGCACCGACATGGAAATTATCGGCATTGTGAAGGACATCAAATACACCAGCTTACGGGACGAGATTCCGGAGCAGGCGTACATCCCCTATATGGGAAGCCGGTTCCTGGGGGGCATGACGGTGTACCTGCGGACGGGCGTGGATCCCAGCTTGCTCATGCCGACGGTGCGGGGGAAAGTTCGCGAACTGGACCCCAATCTTCCGATTTATGCGCTGCGAACCACCGAAACGCAAATCAGCAATTCGCTGACGACAGAGCGCATGATTGCGAGCCTTTCAACAGTGTTTGGTTTTCTGGCCACACTGCTGGCGGTGATTGGGCTGTACGGTGTGATGTCGTACACCGTGGCGCAGCGGACGCGCGAGATTGGAATCCGCATGGCGCTGGGAGCGAAGCAGGGAAACGTGGTGTGGATGGTGATGCGCGAAGTGCTGCGGCTGATTGGTATCGGCGTGGTGGCGGGGATACCGGCGGCGCTGGCGCTCACGCAAGTGGTGCAGAGCCAGCTTTTCGGCTTAACGGGGCATGATCCACGAACGCTGATGATTGCGACGGTGGCGCTCACGGTGGTGGCGTGCGCTGCGGGATACATTCCGGCGCTGCGGGCGAGCCGGCTGGATCCGATGAAGGCGTTGCGGTACGAGTGATTTGGCTTCGCAAGATCACTCTTCACAAGCGCGAAAGGTGATCTGTCATAAAAGGAAAAGACGCCCGGGAGGAACTTGAGGAGGGCGTCTTTCGGTACGTTGCAAGCGAATCGTTAAATAATTTGGTGAAAACCGGCCAGCGCGAATTAGTCCGCGGCGGATTGGTTCGCGGCTTTGGTTGGGTCGATTTCGATGCGGCCCTTGAAATAGGCGCCGTCCTCGATGCTGATGCGCGCGGAAGAAATGTCTCCGGTGATGGAGCCGTCCTTTTTAATGTCCACACGGCCACGCGCGTGGACGTTGCCCGTGATTTTGCCGAAGGCCACCACGTCGCCGGCATGAATCTCGGAATTGAGCTGGGCGGCGGGACCAATGGTGAGTTCGTGACCCTTGAGGCGGATGGGGCCGTCGACGACGCCGTCAATCTGCAAGTCTTCGGTACCGGTGACCTCCCCTTTGATCTGAATGCTGGCGCCGAGGCGTGCACCACCGCGGGCCGGGACGCTGCCGAGTTTTCCTGACGAAGGTTGACTAAACGGAACGACTGGAGCGGCTGGAGCTGGAGAAGGTGAAACCGCGGGTGGCTCCGCCACCGCTTGTTGCTTGGACCACATTAGGGACCTCCCTTTATCGGAATCCGAAAATAAAATTTGCTCCGGGTGGGAAGGAGCAGTGTGGAACCCATGTTGTGCCGCACAGAGCGTGGAGGCAACCAAGAAACAAAGCAGATTTGCGCAGTTGGGAACTGACCGAAGGGACAGGTGAGCAGAACCCATAGAAAAGGTGAGATGAAATCGGTCCGACGCTCCAGGTCTTTTACCTAGCCTAGCGCCCGGTGTATGCTATTGCGGTTCGCAGGTCTCCCCGCAAACGAGTGGAGTTGGCCATGTTCCAGCGTGCCGCCAAGTATCTTCTTTACGCCGGAGTCTTTTTTCTCTCTGCATTCCTCTCGAATGCTGTTTTCGCGCAGCGTCCGACGCCGGGTTCCGGAACAACGAACCGAACCGGCAGCAATTCGTCCCCGCTCGAGGGCGGCGATCCCAGGATTGACATCGATGTTTATGTACGAGGCGCGGACGGGGCGCCGATTGACGTGACGGCGGTGGTTAGCTTGATTGCGCCAATGGGCCAGGTCCTCAGTCAAGGAACAACGCTGGGCGGAAACATACAGTTCAGGGGAGTTGCTGCAAGCCAATACACCATCCAAGTGGTCGCGGCCGGCTATGAAAATGCGGTGAAGGATTTTGACGGCTACAATGCAGGCGCGTCGAGGGTCATCATTGATATGCGGCCGTCGTCAGACGGCAACGCGGGTGCGGGCTCTCCACAAATTTTGCTTGCCCCGAAGGCGCAGAAAGAGCTGGCGAAGGCCCTGGAGGCGTTGCGCGCGAACAAGCCGGGAGACGCGCGGAGTCACCTGGAAGCGGCTTACCGCCTGGCGCCGAATCATCCGGCGGTGAATTATCTGTATGGCGTTTATTTTTTGCAGATGAAGGATCAGGAGAAAGCGAAGTCTTATTGGACAAAGACGCTGGAGTTCAGCCCAAAGCACGTTTCCGCGCTGCTCTCGATGAGCGAGGCGCTGCTCCGGGAGCAGAAAATCCCCGATGCGGAATCATACATAAAGAAAGCCGTGGAAGCCGATCCTAATTCGTGGCGTGCGCATGCAATTCTGGCGGATGTTCTTTTGAAGGAAAGCCAGGCGGGCGAAGCCGTGAAGGAGGCGGATCGCGCAGTGGAGTTAGGCAAAGGGCAGGCGGCGACGGTGCAGGCGTTGCTGGCGCGGGCGTTGATGGAAAGCGGGAACAAGGAACGCGCCGAAAAAGTTTTGCGAGAGTACGTTCAGGTTCACCCTGACGACGCCTCGGCTCACAAACTGCTCGAAAGATGGAACTCTGCGGAGGCGCAGGTTTCCGGTGGGAAGGAAGAGTCCGGGGCCGGGATCAAGGCGGCGGAGTCGGGATCGGCAATGGCGCTGCCCCTTTCGCCAAATCTGTCGCGGGCGGCGATAGAGGGACGAAATTCGAACATGGAGGAAGGCCCCTCTCCGTTTGACCCAAAGGCGCAAGAGGCTCTGGATAAAGCGCTCAAGCTGCTGGGTCCTACGATGACGACGCAACAAGCGGATGCGGCGAAGAAACATCTGGAGACGGCTTACAAGATTGCCCCGACGAGCGCGGACGTGAACTACCTTTTTGGCGCTTATACGTGGCAGACGAATGATCGCGAGCAGGCCATCGCTTATTGGAGAAAAGCCATTGAGTTTTATCCGAAACATTATCGGGCACTGCTTTCTCTAGGCCAGGCGCTGGTAGACGAGAACAAACCCGATGAAGCCTTGGCTTTTCTCGAACGCAGTCTTCAAATCGAACCGTTTTCGTGGCGGGCGTATGCGCTTTCCGCGCACGTGTTGTTGCGCCGGGGATCTGCAGACGAGGCGGCCAAGCAAGCCGAACGAGCGATGGAACTGGGCCACGAAGAGGCGGCCATCGCGCAAAGGTATCTGGCGGCGGCTTTGGCAAAAAGCGGTGAAAAGGAAAAAGCGGCCAGCCTTCTACAAAGCTACCTGAAAAAACACCGTGACGACAGGGAGGCGAAGGAGCAACTCAAGAAACTCCTGGCGAATGACGCGCACCATACGCAGAGTGCGGCGGAAGAATCGAGCCAAGTGTTGTTGCAATCGGCCGCTATTGCCGAGGTCACGCCGCTTCCTCTTCCGATGGATTGGCTGCCGCCGGATGTGGACGAAAATGTTCCCCCCGTGGAGTCCGGGGCCGCATGCGGGCTTGACACGGTAGTGCAAAAAGCGGGGAAGCGCGTCGAGGAGTTTGTGAAGAATGTGGACCGTTTCACGGCCACGGAGTTCCTGGATCATGAATCCATCAATAAATGGGGATTTGCGGACTCGGAAGAAACGGTCAAGTTTAATTATGTGGTCAGCATCGAACAATACAGGCCGGGGTATTTCAGCGTGACGGAATACCGGGGTACCCGGTTCACTCCAGCGCAATTCCCAGGCGGCATAGAGACGCACGGGCTGCCGACGCTATCGCTGATTTTTCATCCCGCGAACGCGGGAAATTTTGCAATGAGTTGCGAAGGGCTGGCCCAGTGGAATGGAAAGCCGGCGTGGCAAATCCATTTCCGCCAGAGACCAGAGAAACCGAACACCATCCGGGCGTACAAGTTCGGAGAGAATGGCCCGTCTTACGCGGTTGCGCTGCGCGGCCGCGCATGGATTGCCGCGGACAGTTATCAAATTGTGCGGATGGAAACCGACCTGGTGGCCAAGCTGCCGGAAATCAAGCTTCTGGCCGACCACACGCTGGTGGAGTACGGGCCGGTGCGTTTCAAAAACCGCAACGTGGAAATGTGGCTGCCCCAAAGCGCGGAAGTGTATTTCGATTGGCGAGGACAGCGGGTGCACCGGCGGCATAGCTTCGACAATTACATGCTCTTTTCCGTGGATGAAAAGCAGAAAATCGCCGAACCAAAGCAGGAAACGCAAAGCCAGCCGGACAATTGAGTCCGCGCGATGCGGATAAAGAAGCGAAAGCCGGGCCTGGCAGACGCTCTTCAAGCAAGGTCGAGAACGCGGTTAAGGAACCCCACAAGATATTTCCACGCGAAGTAGTAGACGATCAGCGCGACTGGTGCCAAGACCGGGAAGGCGTGCGCGGCGAAGCCCGGGATTGAAAACTTCAAAAGAGCCGAGGCGACCAGACCCAGCGGCCCGAGCAGAATCGGCAGGAGCGCACCGTGCAGGCCGAGAGACAGCGGGACGCGGCGGCGCCAAGCGACAAAAAGAATGTTCCACAAACCCCAGAGATTAGGCACCACAGCCATGGGGAAAACGATGAAGCGCTCCACGGGAACGGGATAATTGTAAACGTAGCGAAACACAGTGTAGGCGGTCATGACGACCAGAAGAACAGCCGTGGGCACCGCAATGCCCGCCATGTAGGCCCGAAGATAAGGGTGCTGATTCATAAAAGCCTCCCGCTCACAATTGATACAGCAAAGCCGGAATCGCGTTGGGGAAAAGCAAGAGAGCGGCGGCAACGGCCGCGGCAAGAAGCCAGTCGAACCAGGGAACGCGAAGCGGCTGGGCGTCGAGGCGGCGGAGCATCTGCGGCCAGAGATCGCGCTGCGGCTCGGCGTTTTGCAGCGGAGGGAAC